>Ga0307374_10000947_pt1 | contig 54630 bp, 36 predicted proteins | sample OX3MG_FD_202532 | JGI IMG/M metagenome (GOLD analysis project Ga0307374, IMG submission 202532) | Soil microbial communities from Risofladan, Vaasa, Finland - OX-3 | ecosystem: Environmental > Terrestrial > Soil > Coastal area > Acid sulfate soil | place: Finland: Risofladan, Vaasa | collected...
GCCGCTCTCATTCTGGAGATATTCCGCAATCGATTGCGCGGCGGCGCGTCCCTCCGAAATCGCCCAGACCACCAGCGATTGTCCGCGCCGCATATCGCCAGCCGAAAACACGCCAGGAACCGAGCTCATGTAGCGGCCGTTGGTGGCCACGTTGCCCCGGGCATCCAGATTGACTCCCAGCTGCTCGATCATTCCCTTGCGCACCGGCCCCGTAAAGCCCAGCGCAAGTAAAACCAAATCGGCATCGAGCGCGAATTCACTCCCCGGCATGGCCTCGAATTTCGGAGGCCGACTGACGCGCATGGCGTGCAGCTTCTTCACGTTTCCTTTGCCGTCGGAGGTGAAGCTCGTGGTGCCCACGGCCCAATCGCGCAAACCGCCTTCTTCGTGCGCGCTTTCCGTGCGCAGCTGCAGCGGCCAGAGCGGCCAGGGGGTGCTCGGCGCGCGGTCCATCGGCGGCATGGGCATGATCTCGAATTGCGTGATGGACTTGGCCTTATGGCGGTGGCACGTCCCCAGGCAATCCGCGCCGGTATCGCCGCCGCCGATGATCACCACGTGCTTTCCGGTGGACAGGATCTGGTTCGCCACTTCGTCGCCGGCGATTTTCTTGTTCTGCTGCGGCAGAAATTCCATCGCGAAGTGGATGCCCTTTAGTTCGCGTCCGGGAACTTTCAGGTCGCGGGGCGCTTCGGCGCCGCCGGTCAAGAGAATCGCGTCAAATTCCTTGCGCAGATCTTCCACCGGCACATTCTGCCCGACGTGCGATTTGGTCTGGAACACCACGCCTTCCGCCAGCATCTGCTCCAGCCGCCGGTCGAGGATGGTCTTCTCCATTTTGAAATCAGGAATGCCGTAGCGTAGCAGGCCGCCAATGCGATCGGCCTTTTCGAAAATTGTCACCCAATATCCCGCGCGATTCAGTTGCTGCGCGGCAGCGAGTCCTGCAGGTCCGGAGCCGACGACAGCGACTCGCTTCGAGCTTCGCGTCTGCGGAGGCTCGGGACGAATCCAGCCTTCGTCCCAACCGCGCTCGGCGATCGATTTCTCGATCACTTTAATCGTGACCGGCGGCTCGTTGATGCCCAGCACGCACGCCGCCTCGCACGGAGCGGGGCAGATGCGTCCGGTGAACTCCGGGAAATTATTAGTCGAGTGCAGGACGCGAATCGCTTCTTTCCACTGGTCGTGGTAAACGAGGTCGTTCCAATCCGGAATGATGTTGTTCACCGGGCAGCCGGTGTGGCAGAAGGGTATTCCGCAGTCCATGCACCGCGCGGCCTGCGTGCGGACTTTATCTTCCGGGAACGGCTGATAGACTTCGAAGTAGTCGTTGACGCGCTCTTCCACGCCGCGGCGCGCAGGCGTTTCCCGCGTGTATTCCTTGAATCCGCTGGGCTTACCCATGGATCGCCTGCCCGCCGGATTTCCCGGATTGCGACGCGACCAGACCCGCCGGCACTCGCGGAATGCCCAGTACGCGCTTGAATTCGTGCGGGAAAACTTTGACGAACTTTGGCAGCGTAGTTTCCCAGTTTTCCAAAATCCACTTGGCTTGCGGGCTGCCCGTGTATTCGGCATGGCGCGAGATCAGTTGGAACAGCCTGTCGGCATCCGCCTGTTCGCTGACCAACTCGAGATCGACTTCCGTCCGATTGCAGCGCACCGCAGCGAAATTTCCCTCGCGATCGAGTACGTACGCGACGCCGCCCGTCATTCCCGCGGCGAAATTTCTGCCGGTATTCCCGAGCACCACCACCAGGCCGTTGGTCATGTACTCGCAGCCGTGATCGCCAACACCTTCCACAACCGCCGTTGCGCCGGAATTGCGCACCGCGAACCGTTCGCCAGCCATTCCGCCAAAGAACGCCTCGCCGCTGGTGGCGCCGTAGAGGCACACATTGCCGATCAAAATATTCTCTTCCGGCACGAATTCCGATTGGTGCGAGTGATAGATGATCAACCGCCCGCCCGATAGCCCTTTGCCAACGTAGTCGTTGGCGTCGCCTTCGAGCGTCAGCGTCACGCCCTTGGCCAGAAACGCGCCAAAGCTTTGTCCCGCGCATCCAGTGAAATGAATCTGAATGGTGTCGTCCGGCAATCCCGCCGATCCGTAGCGGCGCGCGATTTCGCCGCTCAGCATGGTCCCGACAGTCCGGTGAATGTTGCGCACGGGAAGGCTCAACTTCACCGGCGCGCGATTTTCAAGCGCCTCCTGCGTCATTTCGATCAGCTTGCAATCCAGCGCGTCCGCCAATCCGTGATCCTGCTCCATCGTGTTGCGGCGCCCGATATGGCTCGGAACCGGCGGATCATGCAGCACGGCGGAAAGATCGATGCCCTTGGCCTTCCAGTGCTCCGATTCCTGCCGCTGCACCAGGCAATCCACGCGGCCCACCATTTCGTTTACGGTGCGGAATCCCAACTCCGCCATCACGCGCCGCAGATCTTCGGCCACGAAGAAGAAATAATTGATCACATCCTCGGGCTGGCCCTGGAATTTCTTGCGCAGCTCCGGATCCTGCGTCGCGATTCCCACAGGGCAGGTGTTCAGATGGCACTTGCGCATCATGATGCAGCCCATGGAAATCAGCGGCGCGGTGGAGAAGCCGAACTCCTCGGCGCCCAGCAGCGCGGCGATGGCCACGTCGCGGCCAGTCTGCAGTTTGCCGTCGACTTGCAATCGCACGCGGCTGCGCAGGTCGTTGAGCACTAGCACCTGCTGCGTTTCCGAAAGTCCCAGCTCCCACGGTACGCCCGCGTGGCGAATCGAGCTGATCGGCGAAGCGCCAGTGCCGCCGTCGTACCCGCTGATCAGGATCACATCAGCATGAGCTTTGGCGACGCCCGCGGCCACCGTGCCAACGCCCGCTTCCGCGACCAGTTTTACGGAAATGCGCGCGCGCGGATTCGCGTTCTTTAAATCGTGAATCAGCTGCGCCAGATCCTCGATCGAGTAAATATCGTGGTGCGGAGGCGGCGAAATCAGTCCTACGCCGGGAATGGAATGCCGCACGCGTGCGATTACCTCATCAACTTTGTGTCCCGGCAGCTGGCCGCCTTCGCCCGGCTTCGCGCCCTGCGCGACCTTGATCTGCAAATCGTCGGCATTGATCAGGTACGTGGTGGTCACTCCGAAGCGCGCCGAAGCCACCTGTTTGATGGCGCTGCGCCGCAGATCGCCGTTGGCGTCCGGCACGAAACGCGCTTCGTCCTCCCCGCCTTCACCGGTGTTCGACTTTCCGCCGATCCGGTTCATGGCGATGGCCAGCGTTTCGTGCGCTTCTTTGCTGATCGAACCGAACGACATCGCACCGGTGGCGAAACGCTTCACGATTTCGCTCGCGGGTTCGACGTCATCGAGTGGCACCGGCGGTCCAGCCGGTTTGAACTCCAGCATGCCGCGCAGCATCAGATGATCGCGATTCTGCTGGTTGACGATTTTCGCGAATTCCTCGAACGTCTCAAATTTGGATTGGCGCACGGCATGCTGCAGCTTGCTCACTGTCAGCGGATTCAGTAAGTGCCGTTCGCCGAAAATTCGGTACTGATATTCGCCGCCCACGCGCAGCGCGGGGCCGGAATCGCTCACTGGCTCCAGCGCGAAGGCATGCTTCATCAGCGCCTCGCGCGCCAGCACTTCCATGCTCACGCCCTCGATTCGCGACGACGTTCCCGTGAAGTAGCGATCCACCACCGAGCGGTTCAGCCCGATGGCTTCGAAAATCTGCGCGCCCTGATAGCTTTGCAGCGTGGAGATGCCCATCTTCGAGAAAACTTTGAGCAGCCCCTTGTCCACGGCTTTCATGTAACTCTTAAACGCTTTGTCGAATGTGTACTCGGCCGGCAGTGCGCCCGCGCGATACAGGTTTTCGAGCGTTTCAATCGCCAGATATGGATTGACGGCGCTGGCGCCATATCCCAGCAGCAGTGCGAAATGCATCACCTCGCGCGGCTCGCCCGATTCCACAATCAGCGCGACTTGGTTGCGCGTCTTTTCGCGGATCAGGTGATTGTGCACCGCTGAAAGCGCCAGCAGACTCGGAATCGGCGCGTATTCGCCGTCCACGCCGCGGTCGGAAAGAATTAGCAGCGTGTAGCCGTTGCGAATCGCAAGAGAAGCCCGGCGGCACAGAGACTCCACCGCCTTTTCGAGCTCTTGCTCGCCGCCGTCCACGCGAAACAGCGTGGAAAGCGTAGTAGCCAGAAAATCGCCCCAGCTGACGCGGCGAATCTTTTCCAGCCGCCAGTTGGAAATGATCGGATGGCGCAGCTTCAGCGTGTGGCAATTCTTCGGCGTCTCTTCCAGGATGTTGCCTTCGCGCCCGATGTAGCTATTCAGCGACATCACCAAATCCTCGCGAATCGGATCGATCGCCGGATTGGTCACCTGCGCGAACGCCTGCTTGAAATAATTGAATAGCAGCTGCGGCTTGTCCGAAAGGCACGCCAGCGGCGTGTCGATGCCCATCGACCCGATCGGCTCTTGTCCGGCCACAGCGGAAGGCAGCAGTACGGTTTTCAAATCTTCGTCGGTGTAGCCGAACACGCGCTGGCGCATCAGGATCGTTTCGTGATCCGTGGGCTGCACGCGCGTCGGATTCGGCAGATCGTCCAGCGTGATCTGGTTTTCTTTCACCCACCCGCCGTACGGCTGGCGGCTGGCCAGCTGTTGCTTCACTTCTTCGTCGGAGATCAAGCGCTTCTGCTCGGTATCGACCAGTAGCATGCGTCCTGGCGCCAAGCGGCCTTTCACGCGGACCGTTTCGGGCTTGATGGGCAGCACGCCGGCTTCGGATGCCATCACTACGAGTCCGTCGTTGGTGACGAGATAGCGTCCCGGCCGCAGTCCGTTGCGGTCGAGTTTCGCGCCGATCACGCGCCCATCGGTGAATGCCACTGCCGCAGGGCCATCCCACGGCTCCATCAGCGACGCGTGATATTCGTAGAACGCCTTCACGTTTTCCGGCATCGTGGGATCGTGATCCCACGCTTCGGGAATCAGCATGGACATCACGTGCGGCAAGCTGCGGCCCGCAAGCGTCAGCAGCTCCACGGCGTTATCCAGCATCGCCGAATCGCTTCCGCCCGCCGTGATGATTGGCAAAAGTTTTTTGATATCCTCGCCGAATAGAGGCGAAGCCAGCACCGATTGCCGCGCGTGCATCCAGTTCATGTTGCCGCGCAGCGTGTTGATTTCGCCATTGTGGCAGACGTACCGATACGGGTGCGCCAGCTTCCAGCTGGGAAATGTATTCGTCGAGAAGCGCTGGTGCACCAGGCACAAGCCGCTAGTCACGTCCGGATCGGAAAGCTCGCGATAGAAATTCGTGATCTGCGGAGCCAGCAGCAGTCCCTTGTAAACGATCGTGCGCGACGAAAGGGAAGGGACGTAGAAGAAATCTTTCTCCTTCATGTCCGTTTCCGCCACTTTGTTCTGCGCGATCTTGCGCATCACGTAGAGCTTGCGCTCCAGCGTGTCCTGATCCATGTCGCGGCCGCGCCGCACGAAAATCTGTTCGATATAGGGCTGCGTGTTGCGCGCAAGACGCCCGATGGTGTTGCCATTAATTGGCGTGTCGCGCCAGCCCAGCACGGTTAAACCTTGATCGCGCGCCGCCTTTTCGAGAATTCCCTCGCAGAGCAGCCGTTCCTGCGGATCGACCGGCAGAAACACCATTCCAACGCCGCACTCGCCGGGCGCAGGCAAGCTGAAGCCCAGCCGCGCGCATTCGCGGTCAAAGAACGCGTGAGGAATTTGAATCAGGATTCCAGCGCCATCGCCCGTCTGCGGATCGCAGCCGCACGCGCCGCGATGCGTCAGATTGATCAGAATCTGTATGCCCTTCATCACGATCTCGTGCGATTTGTTTCCTTCGATGTTGGCGACGAAGCCCACGCCGCAGGCGTCATGCTCGTGCCGCGGATGATAGAGCCCTTGCGGTGGCGGAAATCCCGAGAATGAGTGGCCCTGTTTCATGGAGCTGAATATGTTCCTTTAGAGCTTCAAATGCATTAGCGGCGCAGTTACAGCCGTCCCGAGCCGCGCATTAAAAAGCGCGAAGATTGTTTGCTAAATTTTTCCGCGTGGTTAGGGTCTGGCCCTGGCCCCAGCGCGCCTCAGCCGCCCCATTACTATAGCATCCAGCCCTGAATTACTGAACGCTCCACTGCGTCTTGACCGGGCAACCAAACGGGCCAAAAACAATTCTCCGTTGCGCAGCGTAGCGGCGGCACTGGGCGTCGGCCAACTGTACGCGCCTTTATTGGCTCGACCGGCCATCCGCACACCTTCCGATTCAAACCGCACGGCTCCGTGACTTCTACGCCGAGAGTTCCAGGAATTCCGTTTTGGGATGTTTTTGCTTCTGTGACCAAGCAAGAAACGTTCGGCTGAACATCTGGTTTAGCCCGTAAGTACATGAGAGGAAGGGTATCTGCCGCCATTTGTGACGAAGGTTACAGGATTACCGATTCAGCACAGCAACGATCCGACCGAAGCGCGTGGCTTAACCACTAGGACACATTTCATCGCCCATTTCACTGCGTGCGAAGCAGTACTTTTTTCTACCCGGATCGTATTATTGCGCTGTTTCATTACGTATTCCGCATCTTTCTCCAAGTCGCTACAAACCCACGCGCCAGCGTCTTCGCTAAATCCTTAGCTTTCAAAGCAAAGCGCTTTTTTCAACCCAGCCAATTTGCACCGATCCAGCGCTATTTTCTTATCAGATGGTTCTCATACGTATAGTACTCACGTCTCGGAGCTCGACCGCATAAATCGAGTACGTCTTCAAGTTCGGAGGGTCCACGATGAAACGCCCTTTGGTAGCACTTGCGATCTTATCTCTCCTATTTGTCTTAGCAACTGGGCTCGGTGGAGCATCCAGCGCGTTCCGGTCTGCGTCGACAAGCGCAACGACAGCCAGTTTTTCGACGAAAACTTCCCCCTCGGTTTTTTCCTCCAGCCTAGTGCCGCTCAGCTTCGAAGAAAACGAGGGCCAGGCGAGTCCTGGGGTGAAGTATCTGGCGCACGGGGCGGGGCTGGCGTTGTTACTCACCGACTCAAAATCCGTTTTGTCGATTCCGGGGGCCTGCCAAAAGACTGCTTCCTCTCGAATGTTCACCGTTATCCGCCAGAGACAGCTTGCGGCGAGTAAATTCGACCGGGCGCTCGTCCGGCACTTCCAGCGCTGCCAAAGCTCCACGCTGCAAATGGCCTTCGATGGTGCGAATCCAGCGCACTTGACAGGCGTGGGCGAGCTTGCCGCCAAAACCAATTATTTCGTCGGCCGCGACCAAAGCAAATGGCGCACCGGCATTCCGAACTATGCGCGCGTTCAGTACGCCGGACTCTATCCCGGCGTGAATCTGGTTTTCTACGGAAATCGTGGCCACCTGGAGTTCGACTTCGTGGTTGCGCCCGGTGCCGATCCGCATCAGATCGTGCTCAAGTTCGATCCCGCGAAAGATCTTCATTTAGCGGCGAACGGCGATCTGCAAATTGGTCCGCGCTCCTCCGCCGTCCTTTTGCGCCGCCCGTCTATTTACCAAATGGAAGGCCAAAGCACGCGCCCTATCCGCGGCGGCTTTGCGCTCCTCGCCGGCGGACGTGTTTCGTTGCAGGTCGGCGCTTACGACCACGCCCAGCCTCTCATCGTGGACCCTGTCCTCACCTACTCGACATTCTTGAACGGCGCCGGTGGCGACTCGGAAGCCGACGCCATCGCCGTTGATTCGAAAGGGGACGCGTACGTCGCCGGAACCACCTCTTCGCCCAGCTTTCCGACCGTCAATCCGTACCAGTCCAGCGCCGGTGCTCCCGCCAACGGCATCGTGTTCCTTTCGAAGTTCAATGCCGCTGGAACGCAGCTGCTCTACTCCACTTACCTCGGCGGAACCGGCGGAGATATCGCGACGGGTGTAGCCATCGACAGCGCCGGAAACGCTTACGTCACCGGATACACGTTCTCCACCGATTTTCCCGTGCTGAGCGCTTTCCAAACCGTGAACAACAATCCCAATGCCGGCAACGCTTTCGTCGCCAAGATCAACACGACAGCATCAGGCGCCGCGTCACTCGCCTATTCCAGCTATCTGGGTGGAGGAGGAGCGTCGAATCCAAATCCTTGGTATGGCGATAGTGGTCTCGGCATCGCGGCGGATTCCGCCGGACGGGCCTACATCACCGGAGACACAGTTTCGGATACGTCGGTGGCCGCGTTTCCCACCACTTCCAATGCCTATCAATCTTCTCTGAGCAGTCCCAACGGCAATGCATTTTTGACCGTGGTGGACACCACCCGTTCCGGCTCGTCCTCGCTCGTCTACTCCACTTATCTGGGAGGCGATGGCGCCGGATACTTTGGCGATATCGGCCTCGGCGTTGCCGCCGACGGTTCGGGCAATGCGTATATCGTCGGCCAGACCACGTCCGATGGCGCGGGACCATTCCCAACCTCTTCGGGCGCCTACCAGGCCACGCTGAACGGCGCTAGCGGAAATGCGTTCCTAACCGAGATCGCGACTACAAAATCGGGCGCGTCTTCGCTCGTCTACTCCACCTATTTCGGTGGCACGGCGAACGGTTCGTTCGGAGATTCAGCCGATGCGGTAGCGCTCGATCCCTCAGGACACGTTTACATTGCCGGCTATGCGGAGTCGTCAAATTTTCCAACTACCAGCGGGGCCTTCCAGACGGTAAATAACGCCAACGGAAAGCCCTTCGTCGCAAAGTTTAATCTCGCCCAGTCAGGAACCTCATCGCTCGTTTCCTCCACGCTACTGGGTGGAACGAATACCTCAGGTGGCCAAGGGGTTGCCGGGATCGCCGTGGACGGAAGCGGCGACGCCTTCGTGGTTGGGCAAACGTCGGCCTCCGATTTCCCGGTTACCTCGAACGCCTACCAAAGCTCGTACAAAAGCACCGCCGGCTCGAACGCCTTCCTTGCCGAGCTGGACCCGTCCGCATCTACATTGCTCTATTCTACGTATCTGGGAGGCAGTAACTACGATTTCGCCATCGGCGTGGCCCTCGATCCGCTCGGCGACGTCTATATCGCCGGGTCCACGCAGTCTTCCGATTTCCCCACGACTCCGGGCTCGCTCCAGCCAACAATGATCGGCAGCGCCAGCGGTTTCGTCACCCAAATGTCGTCTCCCAATGGCGCCTCAATCGCCCTGTCTGCAAATCCAACGGCTGCCACGGTATCCAGCCGACAGTCCGCTTCCTACGCGCTGTCGGTGATGTCGCAAGGCACTTTCAGTTCGCCAATAACTTTTTCGTGCTCCGGCGTTCCGCAGTACGCCAACTGCCAATTCAGTCCCGCTTCCGTCTCTAGCGGCTCCGGCACTGGCACGACTACCTTGACGATCACCACCGGTGGGAATGGCTCCGCGTTATGGGTGCCACCAAACCGGCCTGAATCCCGCAGACCCACTTCTGCAGCGTTGCTCGCTGGCGTGCTTCTCGCGCTGATTGCGCTCGTTAGCGCCTTAGCGTTTAGCAATGCGGGCAAGTCGCGGCGGAGGCTGTTGGTCCCGCTGGCAGCGGCCTTCGCGCTCGTAACAGTTATTGGCTGTGGATCAGTCCGCTCTCAGCAATCGCACTCCACGCCGCCTGGCACCAGCCAAGTGACGGTGCAGGCCAGTGCGCAGACCCCGACAGGAACGGCGACGAGTTCGATCACCGTCGCCCTCACGGTTCAATAGTTGTCTCGGCATGTTGGGCGTCCGCGATGCAGCGGCGCCCAACATGTTCGCGTTTGTTGGAGGAAGTGGCCCCGCACGCGAACAATCCATACTCGGCTCTTTGAGTATCTTCGGCGGATAGTTTTTCCAGCTACGCCGGTTCGTGGTGCGGGGCGCGAATGCTGGAGAAGCACACGACGGCCGCGAGCACCGTAAAGCCCGAACCGCAAAGCAGCGCGAGTGTGGCGCTTCGCAACGTTGCTTCTCCGTGGGCCACAAGACCGAAGATCACGGCCACCAAAGCGATTCCGATCGCCTGTCCCACCAGCCGCGACATGGTCATGACGCCGCCCGCGCCTCCGGCACGTTCGCGGGGTGCGTTGGCGACCAGTGCGCGATTATTCGGCGCTCCGAAGAATCCGAACCCAGTCCCACCCAGCGCCGCGCGCCATACGATTTGGAGCGTCGTCGGATGCGCCGGCGCTAGGCCTAGCAGCAGCAATCCAGCAGTCATCAAGGTCATGCCTGTGGTTCCCAGCACCCAAAAAGGATAGCGATCCGCGAGCCGCCCGGAAAAATGCGACATCACGCCCGCCGCTAGTGGCCAGGGCGTCAGCAGCAGACCTGCCTTCACTTGCGAGACTCCCAGCCCGTCGATGAAATAAAAAGGCAAGACCACGAATGCCAGCCCCTGTCCCATAAACGCGCAAAACGACGCAGCGATCGCCATCGCAAAGATCGGCTTCTTGAATAGGTCCACCGCCAGCATGGGATGACGCAATTTCATCTGCCGCCGGATCATCAGCGTGCCAAGGACCGCCGCTCCCGCCAATTCCGCGGCGACCATCGGCCCTCGTCCCGCATCTCCGACATCCTCGATCGCCGTGATCAACAGAGTCACCGTCACCGCGTTCAGCACCCCGCTCCAAAGATCCCAGCGATGCCGCGTCCCCGGCGCCTTCACCAAAAACCGCTCGGAAAGACTCAGCGAAAGCAATCCAAACGGCACATTGATCGCAAATAGCCAATGCCAAGTCGTAATCGCGAGAATACCGGACGCGATGCTGGGCCCCGCCGCCGCCGAAGTGAACACCACGATGCCGCTCAGCCCTACGGCGCGTCCCAGCAGCGCTTTCGGGTACGTGTAACGCATCATCGCCGCGGAAATGCTCCACATCCCGGCAGCCGCCACGCCCTGCAGAGCGCGCGCCATAATTAACTCGGTGAGCGAATGCGGCAGCGAGCAGCCGATTGACGCCACGATGAAAAGCGCCAGGCCGCCCTGATATACGCGCTTGTAGCCGATAATGTCCGCGAGCGAGGAAAGCGGCAGCACGCAAATTGCAACCGCCAGCAGAAAAGCATTCACCACCCAAATCGATGCTTCCGGGCTGGCGCCCAGTTGCGAAGCGATGGAGGGCAAAGCGGTGTTGGCGATGTTGCCGTCTAGAACGGACATCGATAGCCCGATCAGATAGGTGAACATCGCCCAGCGGCGCTGCTCCGCCGGTAAGCCATCGCCAATCGCGGCTTCAGCGAAGATATCGTTGACTACTTCGGACATTCCTTAGAACCAGCTCCTGTTCGGCCGCCCGCTCGCTGAAATTGCGCTTGGCAAAGCCAGTTTGATAAAACTGCGGAGGAAATACTCTACACGGAGGCAGCCTGCGGACGGCTGACATTTTCGCTCTCGAAATATTTTTTTTGCGTGCGCAGATTTGCGCGTAGATGCGAGAGCATCACACACGCCGGCTCAGCTCTGCTGTCCGCGCACGAATCGAATCGCGTCAGGAAGCAAGGATTCGGAGCGTTCCCCGCGCCGCCCATCCGCGGAGCCGTTCCGGCCATCTTCTTGCGCCGTATCGCCTTCGCCGGGCGCGAGAAACAGATTCGTTTCCACCCCGTGTTGGCGCGTGTACAGGTCGTAGTAGCGCCCGTGCGCCGCATAGAGCGATTCGTGCGTGCCGCGCTCCAGTATCCGCCCGGCCTCGACCACTAAAATCTGATCGGCGCGGCGAATCGTCGAAAGCCGGTGGGCGATCACGAATGTTGTGCGTCCGCGCATCAGATAGCGCAGCCCCTCCTGTATCAGCGCCTCCGATTCGGAATCGAGGCTGGAAGTGGCCTCATCCAGAATTAGGATTCGTGGATCGGCCAATATTGCTCGCGCGATCGACACGCGCTGCTTCTGTCCGCCCGAAAGCTTCACGCCCCGTTCGCCAACCACCGTGTCGTATTTCTTCTCGAACTGTTCGGCGAATTCGTCCACGCGCGCGATGCGGCACGCCGCCAGCACGCTCTCTTCGCTGGCATTGGGACGGGCGAAAGCCACGTTCTCGCGAATGCTTCCGTCAAATAGAAACGTTTCCTGCAGCACCACGCCGAGCTGCGTGCGATATGTCCCCAGCCGCACCTTGGCGATATCCGCGCCGTCCACCAGCACCTGGCCGCTAGTCGGCTCATAAAATCCGGCGATCAAGCCGATGATTGTCGACTTGCCGCCACCAGACGGCCCAACAAACGCCGTCACCGTGCCAGGCTGCGCCTCGAATTCCACGTCATGCAGCACCGGCTTGCCCGGCTCGTACGCGAAATTCACGTGCTCGAATTGCACGCGGCCGTCGATGCGCTCGAGCGACACTGTTCTCCCCGCGGTATCGTCTTCGGGATCTTCGTCCAGCACCTCGCGCGTGCGTTCCAGGCCAGCGAGCGCTTCCGTGATTTGCGGCCCGATCGCCACGATCTGCGTCACTGGCGCAACCAGCATCGCCAAAAATGCCAGGAAGGAGATGAAGTCTCCCGGCGTCATGGAGCCCGCTAGAATCGCCTTCGCGCCTAGATACATGATTACCGCGCTCAGCGTTCCCATCATCGCGGTCGCGCCGAAGGTCATCAGCGAAGTGGCCGTCAGCGTTTGCAGCACGTTATCAAGCAGCCGCTGCACACCCCCCTGAAAAACCGCTTCCTCGCGCTCCTCGGCGTGATAGCCCTTCACCACGCGCACCCCGGCCAGCGATTCGGTCAGCCTCCCGATCACCTCCGCGTTTATTTTCGGTCGCGCCCGGTAGATCGGACGAATCACTTTAAACGCGCGGCTCAGGCCCACGGCAAAGATCGCCAGCGCAATCGCCGCCGCTAGAGTCATCGTCACATTGGCGTGCAAAAGATACGCCAGCGCGAAGCACGCGGTCATGATTCCGCCGACGAAATCCACCAGCCCCGTGCCGATCAAATTGCGCACGCCTTCCACGTCGCTCATGATGCGCGATACCAGCACCCCGGTTTTGTTCGCGTCGTAATACGCCACCGGCAACCGTCCAACGTGCGCCTGCACCTTTACACGCAGCTCGGTAATCATTTTCTGCGCCGATTTGGAAAGCAGCTGCGTAAGCGAATACGAAGTCGCTCCTTGCACCAGAGTCGCGGCGATCACCGCGCCTACCAGCGGAGCCAAAAGCCCAACATGGCGATTGAGGATCACGTCATCGAGCAAGTATTTGCTAGACGCGGGCAGCACCAGCCCCGAAAGCCGGTTGACCACCATCAGCACGATGCCCACAATCAGCACACTGCGGCGCGGCTTCATCAGCGCCCACACGTCGGGCAGGAGTTTCCAAAACAGTTTGGCCGAAGCTGTCGGTTGCTGTTGGCGCGACGCGCTGCGCGGTTTTCCGACCCTTCCCATTCCGGGTAGACCGCCAAGCGATTGAGATACTTTGAATCTTGGCATTTTTCGTTTTTGCGATCCGGCTGGCGAGAGCATCCATTATAGAGGAATCGCTGGTCGCGCGCGAACCGGCACGCCGGCACGCCGGAGTTGCGGCGCATCTGCGTTCTCGGCCAGACTAAGAAAACTCTAATCCGTGCCCGCTCACGCCCGCGCACTTTGGTGCCAATCATGCTCCTAATGCCGATTCCGACGCAGCCGTGCGTCGAACTCCATTGCATCACCGGAGGCGGTTTTCGTGGCTTCCAAGCAAATTGCACAAACTCACCGGCCCATCTTCATTCACGCCATGTGGCGCACTTCCAGCACCTACGTCTGGAAAAAATTCCGCGAGCAGCCCCAATATCGCGCCTATTACGAACCCCTGCACGAACTCCTGGCCAAGCCTCGCGAGCAGGTACTCTCCATCGGCCACGAACGGCGCAGTGCGGACTTGCGTCACCCGCCGATCAACCGCTCCTACTTCGCCGAATTTCCGTTCGCCGCGGGCGCCGGCGTCCCGTTTTTCGAAAAAGCGCTGAGCTACGAGCGCTATTGCCTCCAAGAAAACGACAAAGACGAGCCGCTCCATCGCTACATTGCCAATCTGCTCGCCTTCGCGGGACGCAAAAAAACAGCGGCCCGTGCTGCAATTCAATCGCAGCCTATTGCGCTGCGGCTGGCTCACGCGCAAATTCTCGCCGGTAAATATTCTCGTTCTTCGCGATTCGGCAAGCGTCTGGAAATCCATGCTTTCTTTCAAGGACGGCGCATTCGTGGGCGCCTTCTGCGTTCTTCTAGGACAAAATAAGCTCAAACCGCCTTTGAACTACCTTCCCGATTGGCTCGATTTGCCCTGCCGCGTGGGCCGCAGCATCGATGACGATTACGCCGCCTACGCCCCCATCGCCGCTGAAATCACGCGCCGAATGTATCCCTCCTTTTTCGATTTTTACTTGGCTTCCACGCTTCATTGCGCTCGCCACGCCGATTGCATCCTGGACGTTGACGAGTTGTCGTCAAATCTGAGCGCGCGAACGGCCGCCGAAAAGTGCCTGCGCCAGTTCGGCATCGAGATGGATTTTTCGGATTGCTCCGCGCCATGGTCCGCGCTCACTTCGAATCAGGAGCGCGAGTGGCTCGCGTACGAAGAATTCGCCAGGCCGTTTCTTCGCAGCCGTCTTCCGTCTGACCTTATGCTGCCGGCGAAAACCCTTGAAGCAAATCGGCCATTGCTCGGCAAATATTTTTGCGAGCTTCTGACCGAATTCACTGCGCCTGCCCGACCCAAGAAAATCAGCTCGTCCGCCAACGCACCAACGCGGGCGTCCGAAAAACACGCTGACGGCATTCGTGTTTTTCAAGGCGGAGACCCCCAAGCTTCCGCTCGCATCCTGGGCGAAGCTCTTGCAGCCGAGCCAAACAGAGAACGCTGGAACGACTGGGCCACAGCCCAAGCAGCCTGTTCGCGCCCTACTCTCGCCGAGCTTGGCTACCGTCAGGCTCTAAAAACCGACAGTTGGAATGCCGAAGCAGCCGGAAATCTCGGAGCAGTCCTGGCTTCCCAACACCGCTATTCCGAAGCCCTGCCTCTGCTCGAAAAAGCCGTGCAAGCCGCGCCGGACGAAACTGCACCCGCGCTATCCACTCTTCTCGCGCGAGTTCGCGGTACGATCAACGCAGACGGTTCGGCGTCCGAGTCGTCCCTCGCTAAATCCTTAATGAAATCCGACAATATTCGCAAACGCCAATTCGAGCCCGCTCCCACTTCCCATCGAGGCTTCACCATCTTCTTCACCGGCCTTTCCGGCGCGGGAAAAACCAGCTTGGCCGGCGAGCTGCGCACTACGCTTCTGGCCATGGGCGTCCCGGCAGTCGCCTTGCTCGATGGCGATGCCGTTTGCGAACATTTATCCTCGGAACTCGGTTTTTCAAAGCAGCATCGCGATCTGAACATTCGCCGCATCGGCTTCGTTGCCGCGGAAGTCACCAGGCACGGTGGCGTAGCCATCTGCGCCGCGATTTCTCCCTTCGACTTAGCCCGCAAAGAAGCTCGTGCGCTGGTGGAAGACTTCGGCGCCTTCGTGCTCGTTCACGTAGCCACCCGGCTCGCCGTCTGCGAACTGCGCGATTGCAAGGGGCTATACGCCAAGGCACGCGCGGGGCTGATCTCTCAATTCACCGGCATTTCCGATCCTTACGAAGATCCTTGCGATGCGGACGTTCGCATCGATACTTCGCGCGCCACAGTTGAGCAGGGAACTCGCAGTATCCTGTCCTGCCTGATCTCGCATTCCCTGATCGCCGCCGCGGAAGGCGCGGAGCACGCTTTAGCGAGTGCTTCCGCCGGATGAGCCGCTTGCGCCTGTCGACGATGAAGAATTCGACTCGGCGCTAGCTCCCGCTTGCGACGCGATCGCGCCCATCTCCGACCGATTCTCCTTGTCGCTCCCGGCAGCCAGGTAATGCACGAATAACGAGATCCTGCGATTCGAAGGATCGAATGGATCTTTGGCATCGAGCGGATGCTGGTCCGCAAATCCGCGAACTTCCGTCACTTGGTTCGTGCCAACGCCATTGCCCTGCAGCAATCGCCGCGCTGAATTGGCGCGATCGGCCGAAAGCTCCCAATTACTGTAGTTGCCTCCTTTGGCGTACGGTTTTGCGTCCGTATGCCCTTCCACAGAAATTTTGTTGGGCAGCTTGCCCAACTGCTCGGCCAGCGCAGCGACCAAATCCTGCCCGTCCGTATTTAGCGCCGGGCTTCCGCTGCCAAAAAAAGTTCCATTGGGGCCTTCGGTCAAATCGATACGCAATCCTTCCGGAGTGATGGTCATAATGATGTGGTTCTTCAGCTTGTCGAAATGTGGGATCTGTTTGATGGTCTTCTCGAGTTGCTTCTTCAGCGAATTCATATCGTCTTTGGGAAGGATCGCCTCGCCGCCGCCGTTGGCCACGATGCTTCTGCCGGCTTTATCCGCTACTCCGCGCGGGTCCTGGAAATATCCGGCCACCGCGTTCTGAATGGCTTTGCTGGTGTTCATCAGCCAAAGTACGATAAATAGCGCCATCATCGCCGTCACAAAATCGGCATAAGCCACTTTCCACGCGCCTCCGTGGTGCCCGGCGTGCCCGCCTTTTTTCTTGATGACGACAATCGGATGTCTGGCGTTCATGCGAGTTTCCCTTCATCCAACCTCTGAGCGTTGCGACAGCCTAAGCGGCGACCGCCGCTGCAGGCGCAGCTGTCTTTTGCTTGATGAACGTTTCCGTTTCTTGAAACGTCGGCCGCAGGTGCGGAGGAATTGCGCGCCTCCCAAACTCAATCGCCAGCGTCGGCGCCGAGCCCTTCATGAACGCGATGATCATCACCCGCAGCACCAGGTAGTACGCGTTTTCCGCGTCCGCGGCTTTTCCCATGTTGGAGGCCAGCGGGCCTACCAGCCCGTAGCACAACAAAATTCCAAGAAACGTGCCCACCAGAGCCGCCGCTACGTGCTTGGCGATTTCCTCCGGCGGGCCTCCCAGCACGCCCATGGTGATTACCACTCCCAGCACCGCCGCCACGATGCCCAGCCCCGGCAGGGAATCGGCCACCGCGGTCAGCGCCGCCACCGGCTGCGTCGAGCCGTGGTGATGCACTTCCATATCGAGTTCGATCATCTGATCGGCGTCAAAAGGCTCCACGCTTCCGCTCGACGCCATGCGAATCGAATCGCACACGAATGCCAGCGCATGATGATCCTTCAGGAAGCTCGGATATTTCGAAAAGACCGCGCTCTGTTCCGGATTATCGCTGTCCGTTTCCAGCGCCATCATTCCGTCCCGCCGCGCGCGGCTGAAAAGCTCGTACATCATCTTCATCGATTCCAGATAGCGCTCTTTGGTGTGCGGCGACTTTCCAAACACCACGCCAAACCCTCCGGCGATCTGTTTCAGGATGTAGATCGGGTTGGCAACCAGCACCGTTCCCGCTGCCGCTCCGCCAATGATGATCAGCTCCGCCGGTTGCAACAGAACGGATATATTTCCGTGCTCCATCAAATAGCCGGCCAAAATAGCCGCAAACACCACCACGATTCCTATAATCGTGAACACTTCGCCCTATTCCTCCTCGCGCGCGAACTGTAAATCCGTGCTGAACGCGCTGGTCGTCACCCGGTTTCCGCCCGCTTCAATGCTGCGTTCCAGCGCTTTCGTCGCTCGCGCCAGCAGCGTGTCGAGCGTGTCTCCGGAAATCGCGCTGGCCCCACCGACGGATACCGTCACCGACCAGCGGTCGCCCCACCACCGCACTTCCGAAGCGTTTGCCGTTTTCTTGATCCGCTCCGCCGCCTTGGGAAGCTCCGTTCCGCCACATTCATTCAGAATCGCCAGAAAAACGGCTTTCGGAAAGCCGTCCCAGAAAATCGGTCGGCCGCAGGCTGTTCTCCAAGCTGGTTGCAACGATGCGCAACACCGACGCAATCACCGCGCTGCCATAGGTAGTCCGCAGGTGATCCATCCCGTCGATTCGTATCACCAAAATGCTGAACGGCACGGGCGTTTCGGCGTAGGTCGCCGCCCCTTCACGAAGATGGGAAATGATCACATCGTGCGTCAACACGCCGGTGGCCAGATCGAGGCAGCCGTAGTTCGCCAGCTTGCTTTGCCGCCGGTCCCATTCGGAAGCGGAGAGACTCTCGTCGATGCTTTGCGCCCCGCCAACGATATTGCCGTGTGCGTTTCGTATCGGTACCGCGCACACCCGCACGAAAATGCGATGCCCGGACTTGTGGCGCAGAGACACTTCGCTCATTGCCGGTCTGCCGTCGCGCAGCGCAGATGAAAGTGTCTCGGCGCCGTCAGCCGGCACATTCTTCTGCGCCTCGTTGTTCGCCGATGATTCAGCCCGGCAGTAGCAGCCCATTACCTCCTGCCGCAAACATCCGGTGATTCTTTCCGCACCTTCGTTCCAGAAGACGATTCTCTGAGCACGGTCGACGATATAGATGCCGATTTGCAGGCTTTCCAGAACGTCGCGGTAGATGGATGGATCTTCGAGTTCGGACACTTCGGCCGCTCCATCTGCAATCATCGATCGAAGATTGATGGAGGTTTAGTTGTAGCGGCTTATGGAATTAGCCAGGTTGCGCAAAATGCAACTCGAGGAAAATTACTGCGATTCGCCAGGCAGGTGAAACGCCAGACTGATCTGCACATCAGTTTCAATTGGACTGCCGTCCAGAAACGTTGGAGCGTAACGCCACTCGCGTACTGCATTCTCGGCGGCGGCTGTGAGTAGCTTCGGTCCGCTGATCACGCGAATGCTGCGGACCGATCCGTCCGTGCCGATATGCGCATCCAAAACCACGGTGCCGGAAAGCCTTTGGTCCCGCGCAATCTCCGGGTATTCGGGCTCCACACGATGCAGCAGCGCGCCGCGCTGTAACACTCCAGCGGAGTTCTCAGGCTTGGGCAGCACCGCGTAAGCGTTCGTTGCGTCACCCGCAGCGATCTGCGCGATTTGAGGAGCTTGCGTTCGATCGTTGATGCCCGGCATCGCCGGTGGAGCGCTGTTGGCGCCCACAGCTGCCGCGCCCGACGATGCCGAACGCCGCGGCGCAGACAGCGTCCAAACCTGGAAATTCATCGCTGGCGCCGGATTGGTTGCCGCCACGCCCGAGTGCGACGGTTCCCCAGCTAATTGTCCAGCCAGCGGAGCCGCAGACGCCGCCGCTGTTTGCAGCGCAATCGTGCGGCGTTGCCCGGTCACGTCCATCACTACAATTTCGCTTACCGGCGCAATCGTTTTCTCCGGCTGCGTCTCGACCATCGCCGCGGAGGCCCGCTCCTGCAGCACCATTCCGCGCAACTTCTCGACCATCGGCGCTAGCTTGCCGCGTCCCGCAGCCCATCCCGCCGTCGCCGAGCCCGCCGCGAGCAGCAATAGCAACACGTAGACCCAAGCCGCTCCCTGCGTCTGCCGAGGACTCGCCGCGCTTCGAGCCACTTGCTGCTTCGCTGCCGACGCCAGCTGCTTTACCTCCGCATCCACTCGCCTTGCGCGCTCCTGCGCGCCGAAAATCCCCGAAAACGGTACCGACAATGTTCTCGCGGCTGGCTCTGACACGGCAGCCACCGCCGCCGGAACCACTCCCCGCACGTCCCCTGCCAGCTCGGCGACATTCACCATCTCGGCCATATGCAACTCTTCGGCGCCAGATTGATCCGTGTAGTCAACCAATACCAGCGCGGGCCGAACCTCAGCCGGTCTGGAATCAGACGGAATCTCGGAATTACTTGCAGCGCCTTGCACTTCCGCCGCCGGATTCTCAAACGCCGCCGCATCGCTCCCCGCGTCCGTAGCTTCGCGCGCAAGCCAATCGTGCAGCTGGCTGCGCCCGTGCTCCGATAATTCCTCAAACTCCAGCCCCGCAACCTTCCTTGATTCTCTCGCCCACACCACTCGCGCGCGAAATTCCAGCCAGTCATTGGAATCCGGAAGCCGCAGCCGCACCCGTGGCAGCACGTCTTCATTCAGACTGACGACTGCCTGAACGGAAATCCCGCTCTCGCTCGCGTCCAGAACGATCCCGCCGTTTTCTTTGTCGAGTTCTATATAGGTGAGCGAATTCGGGCGCTGCCGCGCGTGCTTGCGCCGTTCCGCAGAAGAATTTAGACCGTGGGCGAATTGCAGTACTTCGGACATAACTCCACGCTTTTGCCGGATACGAATCTTCTACCTACCCAGCTAATTGCGCAGATTATATGCCCGGTTGAACAAGCGCCGCAAGACGAGACAGCAGTCTCCCTGTATTTTCCCATTTGGGTCGTCTCGTTTTGATTATGGGAAATCTTCCTGGGGCGCGAGCGTCGGCTTCTCATGGTGGAAGCCCCCGACTTTCACACTTTGCGGAACAGACCCGTATTTTCGTGGGTCGCACCTTTTAGGTGCGACATAAGCTTCGCATTTCCAGCAGGCGCTTTAGCGCCTGAAGCTCCCTGGTCATCTTTTTCCGCAAACTCTTTCAGTCGGGGGAGGCAGGGCTTTTAAGCCCTGTCACATAAACGGGCGCGTCGGCGCGGTTCCTGTCGTGCGCAGTTTGCATTTCGGCATGCCGGGACGCTGGTTCATCCGCGCGAAGTACTCGATTCGCGAATACTTCCCGCAATCTGTTCACCGAATGAAGTTTTCGTTTTTCCGATTCTTCCGAACCTAATCAGCCGTGCCAGCCGCCCGCTGCCGGGCCGCGCCAGCCGTCGCCGACGCAAGGTTGATCGGAAGTTCGATCTGATACCGTCGGGCCTGGTCGAAAATCACAAACCCTTGCACCCCAGACGTCTCCCGTGTCACGAAGTCGCGAAAAGCCTGATCCGCCGTCGCATCCGGCTTGCCGGGCCACGGGAAAGTATCGGCCAACTCGATCGCGATGCGTGTGCGGTTGTTCGTAGGGATGAACGCTGCGGAAGCCAGCCGCGCCAGCGTATCAGCGCTCAGGCTGCCGTCCGCCTTCAGCCGCTTCATGATCACCGTGCTTTGCGCCGATGCCAACTGGAAATCGCTGTTGGTGCGGTTGTCCAGATCGTAGAGGAAATCGACTTTCGCGTGCGTCGGGTCCACTTCCCGCACCTGCACGCCCTCGAACGTGGCTTCGATGGCGTGAGAATCCCATGGTTTTGGCCCCGCCGCCGATTGCACCAGCTCAGGCGCTCGCCACGCGTACGCCGCCGCAAAAAACAGTACCGCGCACGATAGAATGCCGATAGTGATCGTCTTTTTCACGATTTGTTCCACTCCACCCGCGCCGCTGAATGTATCACATCCTTAGCTTTCCTCATCTACGCCTCAGCCGACGCTCGATTTCGCAAAATCCGTCCCGCTGGTATAAGCTTGTCGCATCGATTCTAGTCAGCGACTCTGTGAGTGATCCCGTGAGTGACTCGATGACCGACCCCACCAGCAAAAAGATCCGAAAAGACGACTCCGAGTGGCGCAAGTCGCTCTCCAACGAGCAGTATTACGTTACCCGCCAGAAGGGAACTGAGCCTCCCTTCACCGGCGAATACGAGAGCACCGAGAAGCCCGGCACCTACCTCTGCGTCTGCTGCGGACAACCGCTTTTTTCTTCGAATGCGAAATATCATTCCGGTTCCGGCTGGCCCAGTTTTTGGCAGCCGCTTGCGGCGGAAAACGTGGAAATGACGCGCGATGGCTCGCACGGGATGCAACGTGTGGAAGTGATGTGCAGCCGCTGCGAGGCGCATCTTGGCCACGTGTTCGAGGATGGCCCTCGCCCAACCGGCCTGCGCTTTTGCATCAACTCCGCAGCGCTTCGTCTGACGCCGAAGAAAGACGAAACTGAGAACGACGGGCCGGAAACCTAGCCTACGGCGTATCCGGCCCCAGGAATATCAACTGAGGATGCTGGTTCCCGCTGTCCGCTGTGATCGCGCGAATCTGTCCCGGCGGAACCACGTAGAAAATCCAGTTGGTCGGGAATCCCGCTGGCACAGGACTGTTCGTCGTCATCGTCCCTCGGCCATTCGCGGCAATCGCCGTGATCGCGGAGGCGAAGCCTTGATTGAGCGTCTGCGCGGCTCCGGAAGCTGCCGCTTCATCTACGAAACCGTTCAGAGCGCCAGCGCCATTACTGACCACCACTCCCAGCAAGTTGTTCACGCCCGGCTCGGTAATAAACGGTGAGCCGATCGCGTATGCTCCCGACACCGACGAAACGCTGAAAGGTGCTCCATTTTGCGGTTCCAGCAATCCCGTGCTGACCGTCGCGTCGTTGCTGATTGCAAATCCTTCACGCGGAGCGAACAAATATGCCGCGGCAAACGGCGGCGTCACTGCTGGCGATTGCCAGTTAAACGCAACGCGCCCGTTGTTGGGGTTCACCGTGCACGTGTCCGCGATGTTTGGCGATGTCAGCGTCCCGCCATCGTTCTGATCGAACACTAATGAGTTCGGCGCGTTTCCATCACAAACGATCGCGGTCGCCGGCGCTGTCGGCCCCAGCAATCCCGCCGACACAACGCCGTTGCCGCCCGTGTCCGTGCCCGAAGTGGTTGCAACCGCTCCGCCCGAAAGAGAACTCTGTCCAAAAGTAGTGCCGGGCTGCTGCTGAATCATTTCTCCGCTCATGCGGTAGAGCGTGGGCGTATTCGCCGCTCCTGTGTAATCAGTCTCGATGAAATAAAGATCCGAGCTGGACACAAACACATACTCGAAGTCCAGCGTCTGCTGTCCGGTTTTGGGAACTTCCAGGGTGAACTGCGCTGACCCCAAACCGCTGTTGTAAGCGAAGCTTCCGGTAATCGACTGCGAGCCGTAATTCCCGGCGTCGTTGAAATCCGCCGTTCCCGGGGCAAAGGTCTGCGAGCCATCGGCGTGAACGGAACCCACCAGCGCGACTGGCTTTTTGTTCAGATCCTGCCCGGTGAACTCAAACGCATAATTCCCGCTGAAGTTTATTGTCCCGAAACTCCCGCTCACTGCCGGTTTCATCACGCCTGCGCCATGCGTCGCGAACGCGTCCGGACTCACCGGCGCGGGCTGCGACGGATAATACGAGTGGTCCTGAATAAATTGGACGCTCCCGTCCGGTTGCAGTGCCAGTTCGTATTGCGATGTGACCACCTCTTGCGCGCCGATCGTGGCAACCAACTGCATGGTTCCGCGCCCGTCGCCCGCCGTGCCGTTCGGCGTTCCTGTCGAATCAATGCTGTACGTTCCGCTGACGCTCGCGACTGGCGCCACTCCCGATATGCGGTTGATAACCTCAGCGCCCGACGTAATGTTCCCTTGGCCGTCGGCGGTAATCGTCCCGATCATCGCTACCGATCCGTCTTTATCGAATCCGTGGAAGATGAACGAATACGAGCCGCTGAGTAGTCCATTGTTGTCCTGCCCAGCATTGATCTTGATGCTGTAGCTTGCCGTTGCCGTCCGTGGTGTCACCTCGCCGTCCGCCACTTGGACCGTGAAATTGTACGTGCCGGTCACGGTTGGCACTCCCGCGATCACTCCGTTCCCATTGTTGTTCGCGGCCAGCGTCAATCCCGCAGGCAGCTGTCCCTGCGTCACCGACCAGGTAAACGGCGACACTCCGCCGGTAACTTGCAAAATGGCGCTATATCCCGTCGCCGTCGTCCCGGATGGTGGCGTCGACGGTGTAATCGAAAGCGGGCTAGGCGTTTGCACTGTCATCACGTACGCCTGGGTTTTCGTTTGATTCGCCGTTGTCGGCGGCTGCGCGTTGTTTGTTGGAATCCGCGCAGAGTCGGTAACCGTCACGGAAAAACAATAATTTCCGTTTTGGTTTGATGGCGCGGCGCAGTTCGTGCTCGTCACATCTGAATCATCAGGAACTCCGCTGATCACCCCAGTCGTGGGCGCAATCGAAAGCCCCGGTGGCAACCCGCCAGCCGAAACCGTCCAAGTGATCGGCGTGACGCCGCCGTTTTTGCGGATCGGCCAGTTGTACATCGTCTTTAAGTTCGCCGTAGGCAGTGGAGATGGCGTGGTAATCGCAAGAGCAGGCGCCGCGGTCAGCGACATTGTGAACGCCTGCGTGATCGCCGGAGCTCCGCCGCTGTCTGTCACCTGAACCGTGAAGCTGATCGCAGTCGGCCCGGTTCCGGATTGGCCAGTACCCGCGTTGCAGGGAGTGCCCGCGATGGCCGTCGACGTGTTGGTCGTCTGCGTCACGGTCAAGTTCAGGCAGTCGGCCGCTAACAAAGATGCCCCGCCGTTTATGACCACATTCGTTGCCGCAAATGCATACGGCCCCACTCCGCCGGTAACCGAGATGGGTTGATTGTATCCAACGCCATTCGCTCCGCTAGGTAACCCGCACGGATTGGTCACACCCGCGGGATTGCATTGTGTGCTCGTGAATGTGGGCAGCGTTTCCACATTAATCGTAACCGTCTGCGTCACCGATGTCTGCGCCACCGAAGTTGCCGTCAGCGTCACGCTTAGCGCAGCCGACGACGGTAGCGGAGCCGGAGGAGGTGTGTACGCCACCGTATATTTCGTGGCATTGGAGAGTGTCCCGCATCCATTGCCGGAGCAGCTTGATCCCGTAAGCGCCCAGGTCACGCCTTCGTTCTTAATATCGTCGGCCAGAGCCGCCGTATACGTGAGCGCTTGGGTGGATCCGACGTCCACCGTGGTCCCCAGCTGAGTGCCCAGCGGAGTGGTGATCTGCGGCGGAATAATCTCGATGGAAATCGTCGATCCGGAGCGACCTCCGCACCCGGCGAGCAACGCCATCGCCAACGTCAGAGAAAAAGCTGCCGCTAGCCTCAACCGCTTCATGCGGCCACCGCAGTGTGCGTCATCTAGTCCGCTCCGTTTTCAAGACCACAAAATGATCGTACGATCTGGCTTGGACGAACTTCGCACAGCCGCGTCTCCGCGATCTTGTGGCGATCGTCGCTTCGTTCGATTACACACCTAGCTGAGTCCTGGGTACGCCTCGATGAGTTCGTGGCGCAATCAGACAAACGAGTTGAATAACAAAACGGCCAGAGAGTGTCAACGCACATCTCAGGCCCGCATCGAATGTACCGCCTCAAATGTACCGCGCGAAATGTTTGGCCCCACGCTGCGTTGCCGGCCCCATGCACCTCAACAACGCGCTCGGCTAGCCAGCCGCCAAATCAGCCATGTGGATGCGCTCCGCACCCACCCCGTTGCCTGTCCTTCTTCCACCTTCCACGCTTGACGATACTCGACGAATCGCAACTCGGAACCGCTGCGCAAGAGTTCTTATGAGCGTCCCGCCGCGCTTCCAACAGTTTGCTGGAGAATCTTTGTGGGTCATGGCTTTCGCCATCACATTAAAGACCGGAAAATCAAAGCGGCTTTCGCCGCTGAAGCTCCCCCGTCGTTCAGCTACGCGCCTAAAGCTCCCGGTCGGCCTTTTTCCGCAAACTGGCAAGCCGTGAAAACCAGACAAAACTCGTCCGTCATTCCCAGCAACGCGACTTGTGCACCCCGCATCCCACCTAGAGTATTCCGAAATCGGTAAGGCTCCTATGATTTTCCGTTTTGCAATTTTTGCTTTCACCCAATTTTTGATATAACGGTCTGCTAACCAGGTGTGGGGTACGACAGTCTAACAGCATCGGATTGTTTCGCTTTCCTCTCCTTATAACCTTTTTTGGAGGAACGCATTGATTGAAGTTCAGGACGTCACGAAGTCCTACGGCACCACTATGGCCGTGGATCACGTCTCATTTACTGTAAATAAAGGCGAAATTCTTGGTTTTCTCGGCCCCAACGGTGCCGGTAAGACCACCACCATGCGCATTCTGACCGGCTATATGCCGGCCACATCGGGAACGGCGCGCGTCAGCGGCTTTGACGTATTCAAAGACTCGATGCAGGTGCGCCGCCACATCGGCTATCTGCCCGAAGCTCCGCCCGTCTATCCTGATATGTCCGTCGAGTCCTACCTCGAATTCGTGCTGCGCATCAAAAATGTGCCGTCTGAAAAGCACGCTGCGCTCGTCGACGACGCTCTCGCCAAGACCAATCTCGGCGACCGGCGCCACGAACTCATCAAGCGCCTTTCCCGCGGCTACAAGCAGCGCGTCGGACTTGCCCAAGCGCTAGTTCACGATCCGGACGTCATTATTCTCGATGAGCCAACCGTTGGCCTGGACCCCAAGCAAATCATCGAAGTCCGCAACTTGATTAAGGCTCTAGCCGGCAGCCACACCATCATTCTTTCCACGCACATCCTGCCCGAAGTCAGCATGACTTGCGATCGCGTGGTGATCATTAATAAAGGCAAGATCGCAGCCGTCGACACGCCGCAAAACCTCACCTCGCAGCTTCGCGGAGGCCAGCGCATTCGCGTGGAAGTGCAAGCGCCGGAAAAGCAGCTGCAGGAACTGCTGTCGCAGATCCCCGGCGCGGCGCGTGTTCAGGTCGCTGCCGCCGGCTCCGATGGCCTGGTGTCCGCCACCGTCGAGTCCGCTCAAGGGCAGGACGTTCGCAGCGAAATTGCTGCCAAGATTGTGCAGAAGGGCTGGCCGCTTTACGAATTGCGCGGCCTCAGCCTGAGCCTGGAGGACATTTTCCTCCAGCTCACCACCGACGACGCTGCGCACGCGCAGCCGTCGAACTAATCTCGCCGTGTCGTTGCGCGGTTCTTATCTCGCCGCGCGGCTAGCGCGGTTGGTATCTTACCGCGCGGTTAGCGCGGTTGATAAAAGACCGGAGGCATTCGGATGCGCAGTATCTACGCAATCTACCGCAAAGAGATGGGCCACTATTTCGTCTCGCCCATCGCCTACGTGGTCGTGGGTCTCTTTCTCATTCTTTGCGGTTTCTTTTTCAATCTATACCTGAGCGACGCTATTCGCGCCTCCATGGAAGCACAGATGCAAGGCGCTCAGTACGGCATGCCCGCGAATTTTGATGTGCCCAGCGAAGTGATTCGTGCTTTCCTCGGCGTGCTCGCGCTGTTTCTTCTGTTCTTCATGCCCATGGTCACCATGGGCTCGTATTCGGACGAGCGTCGCCGTGGCACCATGGAATTGCTGATGACTTCGCCCATCACCGAAACGCAAATCGTCCTCGGCAAATTCTTCGCGTCGCTGACCCTCTTCGCGGTCATGCTCCTGCCCACTGCCAGCTACATTCTCTTTATGTGGTTCAAGAGCGAGCCCATGCCCCCCGTGCGCATCGTGGCGGCTGGATATTTGGGCCTGCTTCTCTTTGGAGGCGCGCTACTAGCGCTCGGCCAGTTTCTCTCGTCGCTCACCGAGAATCCCATCATCGCCGCAGTGCTCACTTTCGCGGCGTTTCTTCTGCTGTGGGCCCTCGATTTTGGCTCCAGCGGCGCCGCCAGCACCTTCGAGCAGGTCGTGCACTATTTGTCGGTAATCAACCACTACCAGGGCTTCACGCAAGGCGTGATCGACACCTCTGCCTTGGTTTACTACGTCAGCTTCATGGCTTTTTTCATTTTCCTTACCGTGCGCTCGGTCGATTCGATGCGCTGGAGAAGGGCCTAACCGGCCCGTTTGGCGCGCGTCGGTCATGCCGCAACGAACGAACAAGGAGGCAGTCATCAGTACCAAGCGAAATCAATACCAATTGGCGGAAACGCTGGCCAGCGTCGGCGTCGCCTGCCTGATCGCGGGCTATCTGCGATATTCCATCCAGGACACGCTGCTCCTGGCCTCGAAAATCCTGCTGATCGCTGGAGGCGTGCTGCTGGTCGTCGGCGTCGTGCTCGGATTCCGCGGGATCGTCGGCTTTTTCTCCAAGCGCTCTTCGCAGTTGGGCACCAACGCAGTGATTCTCACCGTCGCCGTCCTCGCAATCCTGGTGGTGGCCAATTATTTCGGCTCTCAGTATCACAAGAGCTTCGACCTCACCGCCGATAAGCTCTACACCCTTTCCCCCCAGACCCAGAAGATCGTCCGCAATCTAAAAGAAGACGTGAACATCGTCCGCTTCGCCAAAACTTCCAATCAGCAGCTTGACGATCTGCTCAATGAATACCGCGATTTGAGCCATCGCATTAAATTCCAGGAAGTCGATCCCGATCAAAAGCCTGCGCTGGCCCGCCAGTATGGCGCCACGCAGATGGGCGAAGTCGATATCGCTTCCGGCCCGCGCACCCAGCATATCGAGCCGCCCGCCGATGGCGGTTTCACCGAACAGTCGATTACCGGTGCCATTCTGAAAGTCATCAGCAACCAGGTGAAGACCGTCTGCTTCGTCACCGGCCACGGTGAAAAGTCCATTTCGGACACCGGCGCGCACGGCTATTCCGAAGCGGACGCTGGCCTGAAGCGCGAAAATTACGATACGAAGACCATCAATTTGGTGCAGTCCAACGGCGTTCCTAACGACTGCAGCGCGGTTGTGGTCGATGGTCCCACGCAGTCCTACTTCCCGCAGGAAACCTCCATGCTCACCAAGTATCTCGATAATGGAGGCAAAGAGCTGATCGAGCTCGACCCGGTCACCGACGCGCAGCAGCAGGAATCGAATCTCGCCGGCCTTCTGCAATCGTGGAACATCAAGCTGGGCGACAACGTCGTCATCGACGCCAGCGGCATGGGCCGCCTCTTCGGCGCTGGTCCCGAAATTCCCTTGGTTGTGGACTACGGCGATAGTCCCATCACCAAGACCCTGCAGCGCACTATGACGTTTTTCCCGCTGGCACGCACCGTTTCCATCGCGGACCCGTCCAAGCCTGAACCGCAAGCCGTCGAGCTGGTGAAAACGTCGGCGCGCAGCTTTACCACTCCTAAGCTCGCCCGGGAGGTCAGCTACAATCCCAAAACTGATTCCATGGGCCCGCTTTCCTTGGGCGTGGCCGCCAGCAAGAAAGTGGGAGACAAAACCGCGCGTCTGGTTGCCTATGGCAATTCGAGTTTTGCCTCGAACGAAGCTTTCCGCCAATCCAGCAACGGCGATCTGTTCTTAAACTCGGTCGACTGGCTCACCGCCGACCAGAACCTGATTTCCATTCGTCCCAAGAGCACCACCAATCGCAGCGTAAACCTCACCGAGAGCGATCAGAAGGCCCTTAGCTGGGCCGATATTTTCGCGCTCCCGGGAGCTGTGCTGATCGTGGGCATCGCCCTCTGGTGGAAGCGGCGATAGCCGGTAAATTTTTTCGGATGCGACTGCAATGATCAAGAAATCGACCATGATCGTACTTCTCTGCGCGCTCATCGGCGCCGGCGGCGCTTATTACTGGCAGTATCGTCATTCGAAACAGCCCGCCGCGCCAAAAGACACCTCCAAGCCGGCGTTTTCCGTCACGCCCTCGAGCATCGTCTCCTTCACCATTTCCCACCCGGCGGATTCCAAGCAGTCACCCATTGTCTTCGATAAGCAGAAAGGCGCGTGGCACATCGTTCAGCCTGTCGACACGCTCGCCGATCAACCCACAGCCCAAGGTTTCATCGATCAGCTCGCCGAATCCCGCGCCACTGGAACCGAGCCCGTTACCCCCGATAATCGCAAGGATTACGGCCTCAATCCGCCGCGGGCTTCTGTGGAATTTCAGCTGCGCGACGGCCAAAAGCACACGCTGTTGCTAGGCAACAAGGATTTCAGCGGCACCGATGTCTACTCCATCGTGGACGATCAACCGAGGATTTCTCTGCTACCGCTGTTGCTGCTAACCACCGCCGATAAACCGCTCAACCAGTTCCGCGATATGAACGTGCTGTCGATCGAAAGCGAAAACGTAAAATCTTTCACCCTGAAAAATTCTTCCGGCGAACTCGCGCTCAATCGCGACTCCAAGGATTCCAACGAGTGGGACTTCACCAGGCCCGAAAAAGTCTCCGCCGATCCGGACGTGGTCGACGCAGTCTTGAACGCCGTTTCCGACGCCCGCATCAGCGCCATCTTAAGCGAAAAGCCCGCCGACCTTGCGCGCTACGGACTCGCCCATCCAGCCATCACTTTTACCGCCACGAAAACTGACGGCGGCGAAGACACGCTAGCGCTTGGCAAAAAGAACGGCGACGACTACTACGCCCGCGATCTTTCCCGCTCCATGATTTTCACCGTGAAACCAGATCTCGTCGCGAAGCTCTCCGACACCTTCACGCAAATGCGCGACAAGAGCGTCGTCCACGTCGACGAATCCTCTCTCGACCGCATCCAGCTGCAGAATGCCAACGGCACCATCGATGTCAGCCGCCAGGGAAAGAACGGAACCTGGAAAATCGACGCGCCCGCCGCCGACAAGGGAAAGTCTGCATCCAGCTGGAAAATCCTCGATCCCTTCACCAGCCTGCACGCCGACGAGGTGATCGACCATCCCTCCGCCGCGCTGTTAGCCAAGATGAAGAATCCCGCCGTAACCGCGATCTTCACCGAAAATGACGGCAAGCAGATCACCGCCCGCCTCTCGAAGCCTGACGGCGATATCGCCTACGCGCAGTCCAGCGCCAGCCCCGAACTTTTCAAAATCAAAAAACAAACCGTCGACGATTTGAATCTGAAGCCAAAAGACGTGGCCTTCTAACGCTCAACGTGCAGTCAGGGCTGAGTGTTTACGCAGACCGCTAGTCGGAGCAGCACTCGTGCCGCGCACGCGCACACACAAGGGCGCTGTCATTCTGAGGGGCGAATTTCTGCCCCGAAGAATCCCTCTTCCTCTCGCGATAGGCAGTCATGCAAATCAAGACGCAATCGCCGCATTTCCGTTCGCACTGGGCCAAGCGGCGAGCAGTAGCACTTTCCCTGAGCCCGGCACCACGCTAACGTAATACGTCACTTCCGCTGTTTCCACTTCATAGAATCCCGCGCGCTTGGGGTCGGGAACCATCTTCGCGCAATCCGACAGTTGTTCGCGCAATTCCTCCACCACCTCGGCGGGATGCCCCACCACGTCCTCGACTTCGAATTCTCCGCAGGTTTGCGTGCGCATGGCCATTTCCTTTCAAGATATGGTACGTGCGCTGCGCTTGAAAAGTTTCACCCGGAGGGGTATCTTTGTGGTGGCATAGTTACTCTCCCATGAACGCAAGATGCCTAATTGTCATCCCGGTTAAACGCAAGCTTGCTACTTGCGCGTGCCTGTCAAACTTGCCATAGTCGCTCGAATTGAGGGTCATTCCACTGTGAAAAAAAAGAAGGCAGCAAGCTCCGGTTCCAGCAGACTGCGTAAGGACGGTCGGCGCAAGCATCGCCATTGGCAGGTCACCGTCTACTACCACGATGGCGAAAAGTTTGCCCGTGTATACATCGATCGCGATCGCGCCGAGCGTTTCGCCGATCGCCAAAAGAAGTCGCCCGTCGTGAAGGCCACGCGCATTCTCGAAGTCGATTAGTAACCGGCTCGCTTCGCTGCGAAAGTTCCGGTTGCCGTGTACGTGTCTGCGTGCTTTTTAGCGAAACACCGCGCACTTGTTCGCGGCTCGCCGGACGTGTTATAAATGTCATTCCTCACGCTGTCTTGCTCAATCGAGCGCGGGATTCGTATAGTGGTAGTACGCCACCTTGCCAAGGTGGAGGCGAGGGTTCGATTCCCTTATCCCGCTCCATACTTCAAAGTTAAGCCCGCTCCAGAATTCAAAATCTATTAGGACCAGCCACACTCCACCTGTGCCGGTGTCATTCTGAGGGGTGTCGTGTCCCCGAAGAATCCCTCTTCGGCGTCCGGCGCTCGCTCCCGCTTCTTCGTCAGGCGCGCCTCTTTAGGAAGTGCTTCAAAAGCAGGCGCACCCTCGCAAGTGTTACCATCTGAACCGGGAAGGCTTATGAAGATTTTACTTGCCGTCGATCATTCAAAATATTCCGAAGCGGCACTGCACGTGCTCATCAAGCAGGTCCGCGCGGAGGACACCGAGGTTGCCGTCCTGCACGTGATGGAAGTCTCGCTGGGCGATTTCGAATCGCGAGCGAACTTCGAAACCATGCGCGCCACCAGGATGCAGCAGGCCAACGGGCTGGTCGAACGCTTCGCAGAGGAACTCAAGCAAGCCGGCTTCGCCACCAAAACTATGGTGGAAGAGGGAGACGCCAAGGAAGCCATCATTTCCTTCGTCGAGCGCTGGAAGCCCGACGTGATCTTCCTCGGTTCCCATGGACGCCGGCGTTTCCGCCGCCTCGCGCTCGGCGGCGTTGCCGAAGCAATCGCGCGCCACGCCAGCTGCTCCGTCCAAATCGTCCGCTCGCAAGAAGGCTAATCGCGATCGCACCGCCGGCGCCCCTCGAGCGCAGTGCACGGCTCCCGCACTCCAAATGGCACACGAGCCGAACGAACGCGGTGCGTGACGTTCGCCTCCTGTGGAGTGCGGCGGCTCGCCGCCGCTGTTTCACCCTGCGCAAAATAGAGGCGCCCGTCATTCTCAAGCGATCCGCCGCGCGCCCCCGTCAATTCTGGCTGTCATTCTGAAGCAGAACGCTGGCGCCAAAAATGGGCGCTGATGACCTACCGCCCGTTTGTTCTGCACCATTGCAATTCAGCGCGGGGGAATGTATATGTTCCCCGGCGGTTCGCATTGATTGCCCGGACGGTTTGCAATGATGGATGGACAGGCTCGATAGCGACAAGCATCTGACCACGAACTCGATGGGGGGGAATGATGCGTTTTTTGAAAGCAAGCGCCTGCTGTGCGGCGGCGCTGATGTTGGCAGTGCTGTGTTCCGTGGCGCTCGCGCAGCAAGACCAGCCCGTAAATGACGCCACGCTGAAACATGCCGCCTCGAATGGCGCGGAATGGCTGACCTATGGCCACGATTATGGCGACACGCATTACAGCCCGCTCAAGCAGATCGACACGGGCAATGCCGACAAGCTGGGGCTCGCCTGGTATTTTCAGACCGATTCCGATACCGGTACCGAGGAAGCCAATCCGATCGTGGCGAATGGTACGATGTACGTCACCACCGCCTGGGACCTGCTTTACGCGCTCGACGCGCGCACCGGCAAGCTGAAGTGGAGCTGGGACCCGAAAATCGGGCACATGAATTTCCCTCCGCATTCCGCGGGAAATCCCGATCGTGTGCGAACTGGCCCGAGCTTGTGCTGCGGTCCTGGCAATCGCGGAGTCGCGATTTACGACGGCAAGGTTTACATCGGCACGCTCGACGCGCGGCTGGTGGCGCTCGATGCCAACACTGGCGCGGTGGTGTGGTCGGTGCGAACCGCGGGCGCGAACACCGACTACAGCATCACCGGCGCTCCGCGAGTGATTCGCGGCAACGTGATCATCGGCAATGGTGGCGGCGAATACAACGCTCGCGGATACGTGACCGCCTACAACGCAGAAACGGGGAAACAAGTGTGGCGCTTCTATACCGTCCCCGGCGGTCCGCCGAATCCGATGGAAGAAAAAGCCATGAAAATGGCCGCGAAAACGTGGATGGGCGATAAGTCGCACATCGGCGGAGGCAATCCTTGGAACGCCATCTCCTACGATCCTAAGCTCAATCTGATTTACATCGGCACCGGGCAGGGCGGCCCGTGGGTGCGCAAATATCGCAGCCCCGGCGGCGGGGACAATTTGTTTATCTGTTCGGTTGTGGCGCTCCACGCGGATACCGGGAAATTCGCGTGGTACTTCCAGGAAACGCCTGGGGACGTGTGGGACTACGACTCGACCGCGGACATTATGCTCGCCGATTTGAAAATCGACGACAAAATCCGACACGTGCTCATGCAAGCGCCCAAGAACGGGTTTTTCTATGTAATCGATCGCACCAACGGAAAATTCATATCCGGGGCGCCGCTTGAACACGTCACCTGGACGACGGGCCTCGATCCAAAAACCGGGAGGCCAAAGATCAATCCGGCAGCTCTGTATGACACTAAAAGCGCCATGGTGTGGCCGGGTGCGGGAGGCGGGCACGTCTGGCAAGGGATGTCTTTTAATCCTGCAACGGGACTGGTCTACGTTCCGGGAATGAACGACAGCCCGTTCGATTACAAAGCCAATCCGAATTACAAGTACGAGCTCGGCGAATATGACTTTGGAATTCTTTTCAGCCGTCCTGCGCCGCCGAAGCCAGGAGAGAAACGGGCGGCTGCGCCTCCTCGCATGACGCCGTTTTTGGTCGCTTGGGATCCAGTCACGGAAAAGCAGCGCTGGTTGCTTTCCGATATGGGCGGAGGGGGCACGCTGAGCACGGCCGGCGGTCTGGTCTTTGCCGCGTCTGACGTAGGTGATTTTGAAGCCCTCAATGCGCAAGACGGCAAGTCTCTATGGAAGGTGAAGCTCACACCGGGATACGGGAACCCGATCACCTATTCGATCGACGGCAAGCAGTACGTCTCCGTGCTCTGCGGCAGAACCGGCAAGAGCCGCATGTACACGTTTGCCTTGGGCGCCAGTGAAGCTATGCCGGCGTCCGCGTTTGGCGGCAACTAGAGCGCGCAACTCGGTCAGCTGGGAAACTCAATGCAGGCCAGCGTCTGGTTTGCGACGGATCTCAGGCCGGACGGCGGCATGTCTATCGACGAGTGGATGTGACGCCACGCGCTGAGATTTAGCGCCTAGCGAAGCTGAATGGCCGATTGGTGGGGTACGCTAAGTCATCTGTGGCTTAGCGAGCCTCAATTGGTAGCTGCGACAATTCGTGAGCAGGTCGCGATCCGCGACCGGCAAAAACCGTTGTGGGGGAGCAATCAATATGGATCGACGCAACCTCTTTACAGGGAATCATTCTGCTTGGCGATCGGCCGCTTCGCGCGCGGTCGTTTTCGCGGTCGTTGTCTCCGCGGCTGTTACGTTCGCGGCGCAACTTGGGCGCGCGCAATGGCCCGCGGTCAACGGCGCGCAGAACCAGCGCTATTCCTCGCTCAGTCAGATCAATACGCAGAACGTCACACAGTTGGGAGCGGCGTGGGTTTCGGACAAAATGATTCCGGCGCCTAGCTCTCGCGCCACATTCGTAATCGATCAAGGCCTGATGTTCGTCACCGCACCGCCATTCGTTTATGCCTACGACATGAAAACCGGAAAAATAGCGTGGCAATACCATACTCCTCGGGGCACCGAGCCGGCGCATGGTGGCGTGGCCGTCGGCGACGACATGGTGTTTGTCGGCTTGTGGCACCCAGGAAATTCGCAGCTAATCGCGTTGCGCGAGAAAACCGGTGAGGTCGTTTGGCAAGTTCCCGTGGCTGACCCGACCGGTGAACCAACGGGCGGCGTCTCGGGTGCGCCTTTGTTTGCCGACGGATTAGTGTCGATCGGCACGAACGCCGATTACGGCTATCGCGGCCAGATTGCCGCGTTCGACGCACATACTGGCAAGCAAGCGTGGCGATTTTTCGTGGTGCCCTCGCCGGGGCAACCGGGCTCCAACACTTGGCCGAAAAACAATGACGCGTGGCTGCACGGCGGAGGCGCGGTTTGGCTCGATGGCATCTACGACCCGGGGCTAGGAATGGATTTCTACGTCACTGGAAACGCTGTCCCGCAATATGGTGGCGAATACCGGCCCGGAGATAATTTGTACACCGATTGTGTAATCGCGCTCAATCCCAAAACCGGCAAGCTGCTCTGGTACGACCAGGTTGTCCATCACGACATTTGGGAAGCGGACATCGCGGAAGCTCCGGTACTGTTCGATGCGGACGTCGACGGAAAGACCGTCAAAGCTATTGCAGCGATGCGTACGGATGGATACCTCTTCGAATTCAACCGCACCAACGGCAAGCCGCTGGAGCGCATCGAGGAGCGCCCCGTGCCACAGGATGCGTTTCAGAAAACGGCTAAAACGCAGCCGTATCCGGTTGGCGCCGAGCCTGTGCTGCCCGACTGCGGCTACTGGAAAACGCAGCCGCTGCCGGAAGGCTTTGATCTAGGCTGCTTCTTCACGCCCGCGGAAGCAGATAAGCCCAACCTTCTGGTGCCGACGTATGGCATGCGCTCCACGCCCATGGCATACGACCCGCAGACGCACTATTTCTACGCTACCGGTGATGCGGCGCTGCAATGGTTCCGGCGCACAAAAGATCCGGACTTTTTCAGCCTGGGCTTCAGCAATCGCGTGCCGAGTTTGACTAAAATCAGCTATGGCGTGCTGGCAGCGATCGATAGCCGCACCGATAAGATTGCCTGGACAAAGAAAATCCACGACGGAAAACCGAGTGGCGCGCTGGCCACCGCGGGCGGTCTCGTGTTTCAGATGGCGGGCAACGGAAATTTCCAGGCGTACGACGCCTCCACCGGCTCTCTGCTGTGGCAATTTCAAACCGGAGCGACCATTGGAGGCCCGCCGGTTGCTTTCGAGGATGGTGGCGACGAATACATCGCCAGCGTGGCGGGCGGGCAGGTGTGGGCGTTCAAGCTGGGCGGAACGCTCCCGCAGCAATCCGCGCCCCCAATTCCTGCGCCGGCGGAGTTCTCGGGACCAATCACCAAAACCTCGAGCATCGAGACGGCTACGCTGGTGCGCGATATGGGTCTCACCGGCCAACACGCCATCGAGGACGAATACGAGTTCAATCCCTATCGTGCGGAAGTCCCGGTCGGCACGAAGGTCACTTGGAGAAACAATGGCGTGCTGGTGCATACCATCGAGGCGGTGGACGGCTCGTGGTCAACCCAGCCGTTGCACCCAATGGACATCGGCGAGCACGTTTTCGATAAGCCCGGCACTTACGCCTATCACTGCAAAGAGTATCCGTGGGAGTACGGCCAAATTGTAGTTGTGCCCGCAGCTCCAGAAAAAACCGGCCAGGGCCACTAACGGCCTGGCGCTGAACGAGAACTTCGGGGCTGTCTCGGATTGCGCCAGATGTTGGCAGCAAACAACTGCAAAACTTTACGCCTTGCGCGGGAAGGGAATTGGCGCGGAAGGTTTGCGGCGGGCGGCATATTGCTTGAGATGTGCGCGCGCCTGGTCGGCCCATGGGCCGTTGGGCGCGTGGCGGAGGTAGAGATTCCACTGCTCGCGCGCCATGCGGCGCTGCCCGCGCTTTTCATACGCAAGCGCGAGATTGAAACGCGCGTCGGCGTGATTTGGCAGCACGCGCGCGGCGCAGCGAAGATGGCGAATGGCTTCGTCAATTTCCCCGCGCTCTTCAAGGACGCAGCCCAGATTGTACCGACAAATTCCGTTCCACGGGTCCAGTTGTACGGCTTTGAGGAACGCGTCCTGCGCTCCATCGATTTCCCCGATCTGGTAAAGCGCGACTCCCAAATTGATGTGCGCCTCGATCCAATCGGGCGAAGCTTCGATGACTTGGCGGTAATAGCCGACCGCATCGGGCAGCGTCGCCTGATCGGATTCGCATTCGAGCGCGGCGCGGAAAAGATCCTCAACGGTGGGGCCAGCCAAAGTGCGCAGCTTGGTTTCCGGCCGCGCGGTGTTGAACGAAAATCCCCACTGCTGTTTCACAGGACTGAACGGGCGGCTATCGCCCGGAGGAATTACCATCACGTCGCGGCCCTGCTCCACGAATTGCAGCTGATGCAGAGCCAGCGGCGCGCCGCCAAACTGTTGTTCGGTAAGTCTCAAAGCGCGCCGGACGCGCTGTGCGGGAATGTGGCAGTCGGACAAGCGCTGCATAGTGCGGAGAGAGACTAGATCGCCGAAGCTGTAAAACCGCTCGCCCCAGCGGACCCGGGGACGAATCAGCCGCAAGCTTTCCCAATAGCGAAGGCGGTTCGGCTGTACTCCTAAAATGCGCCCCACTTCTCTGCGGGTATATCTTTGCGACAAGCGAGCGCCCCCAACGAATGTCCCAATGATTATGCACCCTCTGTCAAATCGGTCGAAAGCACGGCACTGGCGAATTACGGCCGTTACGCGGCCACGAAAGCCATGGTCTTCGGCATTGGCGGGAGCCTATCGATGTTTTTCGATTTCGAGCAGGGCAAAGGTAATTCGTTGGTGAAAGCCCGCAAATGCAAAACGATGTGGATGCGGTTCAGACTTCCACGAGCGTGGCGGTCAGGCGCAGGCGGCCAGCTTGGATCGCTGATTCAAGTGCGGCCACGACGGTGGCGTCGAACTTGGTCACTGCTAGCGAGCGAATGCGGTCGAGCGCGTATTCCAGATCCATGGCCGACTGGTAGGGTCGGTTTGTGGTGATCGCGTCGAATGTATCGGCAACGGCGATAATGCGCGCCATCATCGGAATTTGATCGCCTGCCAGGCCGTAGGGATACCCGCAGCCGTCCATACGTTCGTGGTGCAGCTCGATGCCGGGCAGCACGTCGCGAAGCTGCGCGACCGGACGCATGATGTTGGCGCCTTTCACGGTGTGTTGCTTCATCAGGTCGAACTCTTCGTCGGTCAGCTTGCCGGGCTTCTTCAGCACGCGGTCGTCCACGCCGATTTTGCCCACGTCGTGCAGCAGCGCGGAAATGCGCAGGCGGTCAAGGTCCTCGGCATTCAGTCCCAAACCATCGCCGATGATCGTGGAGTATTTCGCCACGCGGCCGGAGTGACCTCGCGTGTACGGATCCTTTTCGTCGATGGCCGCGGCCAGCATGCGGATGGAGCCCAAGAACAGCTCGCGGTTTTCCGCCGCCGCTTTCTTCAGCTGATCGACGTACTCCTCGATGTCGCCGGCCATGCTGTTAAATGTTTCAGCGAGCTCGCTGATTTCCGCCGCGCCGCGCACCTCCGCGCGTTCATGGAATTCCGCGCGGCTGATGGCGCGCGTGGACTGCACCAATCCGTGAATCGGGCGCGTGATGCCCAGCGCGAATAGATAGCCGAAAATCAGCGCAACGGACATGGCGCCAAGCACGAAGCGCAGCGCTTGCGCCGTGAGCTCGTTGACGCCGGCGTCGATGCGCGCATCGTTGAGGCTGCGTTGTGCGATTACGGCCCAGCGCAGCTCGGGAATCGTGCTGTACGTTCCGATCATTTCCACCCGATGTTTATTTGCGCCAGGCAAGAAGAAGTTGGTGGTCTGCGTTGCGCGCAAATCCTGCGGCAGCTCGGTTATCTGCTTCACTAGCGGGGACTGCGTGGAGACGTTGCTGCCGGGCACCATGTCGCGCGTGGGATAGGCCACCACGTCGCCGCGAATATCCACGATGTAAACGATACGATCGCGCACGCTGGCATCCGTCAAGCGCGACTGCAAGCGGTCGAGCGAGACTACCGCCGCGAGCATTCCGGCAAAGTGCCCGTCCGAAAGCAGCGGAACGGAGATCACCATCGCGGCATGACTGGCAGGACCAAGAAATGGATCGCTGACGGATTCGAAGCCCTGAATGCTGGAGGTGAACGCGCGCCGCAAGTCGGCGTCGACGAAGGGATCGTGGTCCGCGCTGAAACTGCCCGCCGATTCGCCCTTGGCGTCTTTATTGACCGCGGTCACGTAGAGAATGTTCGGATTATTTTCGACAAAGTCTTGCAGTAGACGAGAGATTTGCGGTCCGTGAACCGGGTCGTCTACGTCCTGCATCCAGCCGGCCAGCGCCAAAACCTGCCGCTGTCCCAGCAGTTGCTCGCGCAAGCTTTGTTCGAATTGTAAGGTTTCGTTAGCCAGCGAACGCGTGATTTCGCTCTGCTGCACACGCTCGGTATCCTGCAGTTTTTCTTCGCTGAGCCGCAGCACCTGACGATGGTAGAGCCAGAGCGGAGCGACGCTAACGACCAAAAGAGCGCCCAGCACGATCCAGAGGATGCGCAGGCGCCGCGTCGCATGCGGGTGAGGGACTGGGTTGGACATAACTTTCCGATTGAAAGCGTAACGAACCGCCCCTCCCGGGACAACGGGACTAAGGTACTAGAGTTGTCCGATACGGTACCCTAAGAGTAAGCAGGCAGAGGATTTGTTCCACAACGGCACGGACGAATCGAACGCCAGAACGGGATTGCTTTGCCTAACTGCGGAAAGAGAGACGGTTTTCCGTGCCGGCTACAAGACGCCGCAGGTTTTCGCTATGTTTTAGCAGCACGAGTAGCGACACGAAAACCGTTCCAAGGGAAATCGTGGTTGGGGGCGCGTGGCGAGGCGCGTAGAAAAAATACACGAGAATCGGCAACGCGGCGGCGGAAGCCATCGATCCGAGCGACGAATACCGCCAGAAACCGACCACCAGAATCCACAGCACGGCGATAGCGGCTACTGCGAACCAGCAGATGGGAATAAACGCGCCAAACATGGTGGCCACTCCCTTGCCGCCTTTGAACCGCAGCCACACAGAAAAAATGTGGCCAACCACAGCGGCGGCCGCCGCCGCGATCATCCAGCGTGCGCTGGTGCTGCCGTGGACCCAGCGTGCGGCGATCCACACAGCGAGATAGCCTTTCCCGGCATCGCACAGGAGCGTCAGGATTCCGGCCAACGGGCCCGCGGAACGCGCCACGTTGGCCGCTCCGATATTGCCGCTACCGGCGGAGCGTACGTCTGGCCCGCCCATGGCCTTGGCGATCAGAAAACCGAAAGGAATGGATCCGAGCAAATAGGCGATGACGGGAATAGACCAGTAAAAGTTCACTCGGAACCTTTCGCAAACGGGAAGGCGTCGATTTTTTTGTATTCTGCCCCAGAAGGCTTGGTCTTGCTTTCGAAAAGATAAAACTGCGTCTCTGTCGATGAGCCAAACTCGGCCGATTGCAGTTGTTCCGCGGCACGCACGAGCGGTTCGGTCCCTTTCGGCGATTCGATGCGCGCGAGCGTCAAATGCGGCACGAAGGTGCGCTCTTCGCGCGGGATGCTGAGCGGCTCGATGGCCGTTTCAATATCCGCGGCAATTTGGGCGAGATTCGCAGAAGCTTCCACGCCGCACCAGATTACGCGGGGGCGGCGCGAATTGGGGAAAAATCCGATGCCGCGATAACGCAGTTCGACGGCCCGATCGGAACGCACGGTAGCCAGGGCAGTGCGCAGATCGGAAAGTTTCTGCGCATCGGCATCCGCGATCGCGTGGCCGATGAACTTCAGCGTCAGATGCATCGCTTCCGGGCGCACCCAGCGTGCTGCGCGGAATTTCGGCTGGAGCTGTTCGATCACATCGGCGAGCGACCGCCGCACTTCGTCCGGCAAATCGAGCGCCACGAAAAGGCGCACGGCCTAGCTCCGTCCGGGAGGCGCGGCAAACAAAAAGTGGCGGCGGACCATATCGAGGGCGCTGAGCGCGGCGAAATTGCGGATGCGTTCGCGATCGCCGGGGAATTGGAACTGGCGTTCGCGCGCGGAGCGCTCGTCAGCGATGCCGATGTGTACCAAGCCCACCGGCTTTTCCGGCGTACCGCCGTTGGGACCGGCGATGCCGGTGATACCCACGCCAATCGTGGCGCCGCTGCGCTTGCGAATGCCATCCGCCAGGGCCGTGGCAACTTCAGCGCTAACGGCTCCTTTCGCGGCGATCGTTTCGGCAGGCACGCCCACCAGGCTGGCTTTCAGCTCGTTGCTATAGCAGACCACGCCGCCCAGAAAATATGCCGAGCTTCCCGCATAATTGGTGATTCGCTCCGCCAGCAAGCCTCCCGTGCAGCTTTCGGCCACGGCGATGGTGGCTCGGTTTTCGGTCAACAATCTGGCGACAATTTCCTCGATGTATTCGCCATAAGTGGACACAAGATTTTCGCCCAGCGCGAGCGCCATCTGGTTGACCATTTGGTCCAGCATCTTTTCGGCTTTTTCAGGATCATCGGACCATATTCGTGGATGCAACTCGATGCCGCGCGCGGTGGCCAGAATGGTGGTTTCCGTTTCCGGATACGCGGCGTACAGCGGCGAAACGCGCTGTTCCACGTCAGATTCGAAAAGGCCGCTGATGCGCAGGTCGCGCGTGAATAGGCGTTCGCGAATTCCGAGGCGCGCCAGACGCGGCTTTACCTCGATTTCCATCAGCGCGTGCAACTCGTGCGGCACGCCCGGCAGCAGCACGATGATGTGTCCCTTAGCCTCGATCCATTGACCGGGCGCGGTGCCCTTGGGATTCGGCAGCACGGTGGCGCCGTCGATCACCATCGCCTGGCGCGCGTTGATTTCCGGCATGGCGCGGCCGAAGCGTCGGAATCGCTCGCGAATTTTTTCGAGGATGCCTTCATCGCAATGCACTTTGCGTCCCAGAAGATCGGCGACTGTCTGGCGAGTGCGATCGTCGTCGGTCGGGCCAAGGCCGCCGCAGGAAACCACCAGATCGGCGCGGTCCAGCGCATGCGCAAACGAGGAATGCATTTCGTCAGGCGTGTCGCCAACCACGGCTTTATGGACCACGCGTATGCCGACGCTATTCAGTTCCGAAGTTAGAAAGAGGGAATTGGTATCCAGCCGATAGGGCGTCAGCAGTTCCGACCCGACTGCGATGATTTCCGCCTTCATCCAGGATCAGCCCGCCGCCGGCAAGCCCTCAACGTCCCAATCAATCGAGAAGAGGGCTTCCTTTGTGGTGACGAAGGCGCGATGCGAAGGAAGCAGCGCGAGGCCCACGATGTTGCTGCCGCTGACGACGATCTCGGTATCGGCCTGCGGGCTAAGGCGCACGATCCCGCGGCGGCCCGATAGCGATGCGGCCACGTAGAGATTCCCGCCGCGATCGAACGCAATCCCTTGCGGGCGTCCGAGGCCGCGGAAAAAGACGCTGACCTCGCCAGCCGGATTGATGCGATACACGCGGTCGTAGCTCGAGGTGGTCGGCCCGGTGACGAATAGCTCGCCCGCGGGACTGAACGCCAGATGGTACGCGGAAATGGACGGCTCCAAAGTGGCGAACACGAAAATTTCGCGATTGGCGCTGATTTTGAAAATCGTCCCACTGCGGTCGCCGACGTAAAGATTTCCGGTTTTATCGAAGGCCAAGCCGGTGGCGATGCCCATGCCTTCGATCCATTGCATGGAGCGGCCATCTGGCGAGACGCGGTGAATCGTGCCGTCATTGCGGCATGAGACGTAGAGAAATCCCTCGCGATCAATGGCCAGGCCGGTGGGGTTCATCAGATCGGTAATGTAGGGCTTCACCGTGAAATTCGCCGTGACCTTGTAAAGCGACACAGGAACTTTTTGGCCGCGCTGGCCGCTGAAGGTCACGTAGATATTGCCTTCGGCGTCGACGGCCGGGTTGCCGACTGGATGCAGATTATCGACGATTTGCCTGCCAAGCGAGACCGGAAACGGTGAGCTTTCGACAGTTCCCAGGCAAACGCGCACAGCGCCGCCCGCCGCTCCATCGGGCACGCGGGCGATCAGCAGGTCTTCGGACGCCATCATCAGGCTGCCCTCAACGTTGCCGAATTGGACTTGCGGGTTGATGTGATTCCGCGACGCGAAGCCACTGCCGCGAATGAAAATTTCTCCGCCGGGAAGGGCTGCGGCTGGTTTTACGCTTTCTATTTTTGGCGCGCTGTTCATGTTTGTCTGCGGATTAGCGCCCACGCCACGCGCGTGAGCCGTTCCATGCCGGGCCCAAGGTCCGAGCCACATAACGAAAAAGCAGATTCCTCGCTGCCCTTCGGGACGACAGGCCGAGGATGTTGTCCACATATGGCTCCCCGCCGCATCGCTTGTCGCGCGCTCCGATTGCGCCGCACCACTCAATACGCGGGGTCACAGCCCGAAACCTCTCGCCGCCCACAAGCAGAGCGCCGCGTAAATGCCCGCCATCCAATCATCTGCCATGATGCCCCAGCCGCCGCGCAGCGATTCTGCCTGACGCGCTGGGAACGGTTTCCAAATATCGAATACGCGGAAAAGTATAAAGCCGAGCAGCAGGTATTTCCAAGTAAGCGCCGATTGGTAAGTGATGAACCCGAGTCCGCCCGGCGCCCATGACATTGCCTCGGGCCTCCACCACACCGGCAAAATCGAGCCGAGCAGCAGCGCCAGATGCTGGCCCGAAACCTCGTCGATCACCACCCGCTGCGGATCTTTCTTCTGCCAATGCAAAGCCGCGCGGCTAGCGACGGCGACGCCGGTGAGCGCCACGACGACCGCCAGCACGCACTGAATCACCAGCAGCGGGTCCACCGAAACGCCGCCCAGCACGATGCTTTGGACGCCCGTTATGGACATAACTTTCAGCGCTTGAAACGGTAGTAGTGCGAGTAGCACGCCCGCGAGTGAACCGAAGGTGCCGGGCGCGACGGGAATGTAGCCAAGGCCGCAAGCGGTGGCGAGAAATAGGGAAATGCGCGGTTTATTGCTTCGGGCAGTGCCCACGGCGCGTGACTGCGACGAAGAATGCGCGCTGATGTTCATCGGTTGTGACCTCGCGCGTTGTCATCGTCATGATTTTCGCCGCGGTCCGCGCCCTCGAATTCCGATTCGTCGAATATAGGCTCGCTGATGCGATATTTTTCGCTAGCCCAGTTGCCGAGATCGAGCAGTTTGCAGCGCTCGCTGCAAAATGGAAAATTTTCGCTTTTCTCGGAATCCGTCGCCTTGCGGCAGATGGGACAGCGGGAAGTCATCTTGGCTTACCGGGCGCTCAAAATAGGGAAAAGCTCTTCGGCCGACGCCGCGCTTTCCGCGGCGATGGGCGGAGCCGCGAACTCGATCGCGCGGGCGATCAGGTCGTAATCGTTCGATTCGGTCACTTCAACAGTAGCAAGAGTGCCGGGCGCGGGCAGTGCGGCGGCATCGGAAACGCCTTCAAATTCGGTGATGTAAACTTTGCCGTCGATATCAGGCGCCATGCCTTCCAGGCGCGCTTCCCATACCAGGTCCGTATCCTTCGACGGCCCTTCGATCATTACTTGCAAGCGTTGCCCGACTCGATCGTGCAGCTTGCGCGCGCTGATTTTCTTTTGAATGGACATCAGCGTGTCGCGGCGGCGCGCGATCGTCTCGGTGTCGGCTTTCTTTTCGTGAGCAAAACTTGCGGCCTTGTCCTCGTCTGAGTAGGAGAAAACGCCCATCCAGTCAAACTCCGCGGCGCGGACGAAGCTGCACAGCTCGCGAAAGTCTTTTTCCGTTTCGCCGGGGAATCCGACGATGAACGAAGTGCGAATCGAGACGCCGGGAATCGCGCGGCGAACTTTTTCCAGCATTTTCAAGAACGCATCGGCGTTCGCGCCGCGCTTCATGTTTGCCAGCACCGAGCGGCTGGCGTGCTGCAGCGGCACGTCCAGATATTTCACCAGCCGCGGATGCTCGGCAATCGTGTCCAGCAATTTCGGCGTGATGCGGTTGGGATAGCAGTAGAGGAAGCGCACCCAGTGCAGGTCTTCCACTTGCGCCAGTCGGGCGAGCAGCGTGGGCAGCCCTTCGCGCAGGCCAAGATCTTCGCCGTAGTAGGTCGTGTCCTGACCGATCAAGCAGATTTCGCGCACGCCCGCGGCGGCGAGATTTTCCGCCTCGCGCACCACCGATTCGAAGCGGCGGCTGCGGAATTTTCCGCGCAATTGCGGAATCACGCAAAAGGTGCACGGATGATCGCAGCCTTCGTTGATCTTGATATACGCGGAATGGCGCGGCGTGGAGAGAATGCGCGGCGTCAGATCGTGGTAGAGATACGTCGGCAATTCCGCGGCAGCCGCTTCCGCACTCAGGCCCGCATTCAATTCGCCCTGGCATGCGGCCAGAATTTTTTCCACTTCGCCGGTGCCGATCACCGCGTCCACTTCGGGGATTTGCTGCCGAATTTCGTTGCGGTAGCGCTCCACCATGCAGCCCGCGACGATCAATTTCTGCGCGCGGCCGAATTTCTTGTACTCGGCCATTTCCAGGATCGAGTTCACCGATTCCTGCTGCGCGGGAGCGATAAAGCTGCAGGTGTTGACCACCAGCACGTCGGCTTCGTCGGCGCGCGGCGTGAGCTCGTAACCCGCGCGCGCAAGAATGCCCATCATCACCTCGCTATCGACGAGGTTCTTCGGGCAACCGAGGCTCACGAATCCAACTTTAGGCATAACAGAGGATCGCTAACTCCGAGATTGGCGCAGGCGTAACAAACGCCCAAGTAACAGGCTGGCATAGTGCGCGGGAGAGTGCAAGAGGCGGAACAGCTTTGGCCACGGGGGCACAGAGATACGGAGAATGATCGGCAGGAAAACGGAAGTTCGGACGCCGGACTTATCGCTGGGACGGGCGCTGGCGCGGGCCGGAGCGGTTGCCGAGCAGGTTGCGGATGTTGCGGAGCAGGGCGGACATTTGCTCGACGCTCGCGGGGTGCGCGCCGAAGCGCGCGGATTGGTAGAGTTCGGTCATTTGCGCAACGGGCGTTGCGAATTCGGGGGTGGGAATCCCAGACGCGAATTCGAGCGCCGTCTGCGAAGGCGATTTGCGCCAGCCGCGCTTTTCAAGCAGGCGCAGCATTTCGGAATATTCGAGCGCGGCCAGGTTGGCGGTGGCGTCGCCGCTACGCGCGTGCAAACGCCAGCGCGCCAGCAGATAGCGAAGCAGCGCGCGTCCGCGCATCACCATCAGCAGCGCGACAAGAAACACCAGCAGCCCCGGCAAAAAATAGGGCGAAGCTTCGGTGCGGCGGTCGAGCGCGAGGATCGCGTCGATGGCATCTCGCTGGCCGCGCTGGTAAAGATCGTGGGCGCGCTGGGACCAACTGCGCGATGCGGTGAATGTGTTGCGGCCAAGGGTCATCTGATGCATGAAGTCGTAATTTACCACCCACTCGCCCCAATTGTACTGAAACCAATCCCAGTAGAGGCTCAGGCGATCGAAAACGCCGCCGCGTTTTTTGTCCCCGCCGGGAGTGGGATCGAAGGTGAGCCAGCCGGAGCCGGGGAAGTAGACCTCGACCCACGCGTGCGCGTCGCTGGCGCGAATGATGTAGTCGCCGGCCACGTTGTTATATTCGCCGGGCGCGAAGCCGGTGACGTACCGCGCCGGAATGCCGAGCGTGCGCAGCATGATGGTCATCGCCGAGGCGAAATATTCGCAATGTCCGGCTCGCTGTACGAATAGAAAATTGGCGAGCGGATCGGCGGGAACTGGACCTTTCAGGTCCAGCGTGTAGCGGTAATGCCCTTGAAGATAGCTGGAGATCGCGGAAGCCCGATCGAATTCATTGTGCGAGTGAGCGGTCGCCGTCCGCGCGAGTTTGCGAATTCGCGGATCGAGGCGCGCGGGCAATTGAAGATACAGTTTGCGGATATCCGGCGGGTAATCGGGCGATGCTTTCCGCAACTGCGGCGGATCAAGGACCGTTAGGCGCGACACGGCGTCGTATCGAGTGGTGATCGCGTTGTGGGAAGGGTTGAATATGGAGCCGGTCGGGTCGCGCAGTAGATAGCCGGCATGCGTGAGGCCGGGGCGCGAAACGGAGTCCGCAAAGTGTCCGCGGAGCACGGCTACATGGGGAGCGAGAAAGATCGCGTCGGTGGCGATCGGTTCCATGAGCACGGTGTAACGCAGGGGCGCGAAGTGGATGCCGCGCAGCGGAGGCGATGCAAATTGGTATTCTCCATCCGCGTCCGGGCTGATGATTTCGGGATTCCACGGCGGTGTGAACCAATGCCTGCCGTCGAAATTCGTGAGGACGATCCCGCGCCAGTGGACGTCCTGCGCGCGGGCCGGATCGCCGAACACGTGAATCCGCATTACCACCGAAGTGTTCTGCTGAATCTGGCCGATTTCGCCAAGGCTGACGTCGTTGCTGAAGCCAGTCATCAGCGTCGGGCTCAAATTGAGCGCGCTCAAGTAGCCGGTGGTGAAGCGTGGGATCAGGAAAAATAGAACGCCTCCCAGCGCAAGAGCGCTGATGGCCACAAAAACCGACATGGCCAAAAGCGCGCGGTTTACGCGGTGCGCGAGTGGCGATCCTGGATCCAGCGTGGGCGAGACGGCGCCTGTGGCGCTGCGTCGCATTTCGAGCGCCACGAATGTGGAAACCGCCAGCACCAGGAAAATAGCCAGCGCGGCCAGAAAACCGGTGCCGACGGTGAGAATCGCCGAAGCGAGCATCGAGGCGATTGCCAGTAACGCTAGAAACGCGTGATCGCGGCCAGTCCGCGCGGATAGCAGCCGGACCACCGTGGCGAACAATAGCAAGTGGATGGCGGCCAGCAGCCCCGCGTACATGAGCGGATTAGGCGCGTCGGTAGCCAGATTTCGCGAGAGCACCCACAGATCAAATGGGAACAGGAGGAAATACGCGAGCACCAAGCCTGTAGCTGCCCGTGACGAAAGTTCCGGTCCGCGCCCCTGCCAAAGCCGAAAGCCTTTGCAGGCCAGCACCAGTGGCGGAACGTACGTCGAGATCGGGTCCAGCTTGCCGGTGGTGACGATGGCCATCACGCCGGTCGAGACGAGCAGGAACAGCGATATTTCGAAATAGCGCTGGACGGTCGGGAGCGGTGGCGCGGGCGACTGCGAATTCGGCTGCGACGCGATGGAGTTAGCGGTGTGGAGGGCGGAAGCCATGGCTATTCGATGCTAACACTGGCCGTGGGCGGCCCGGCGAAGTGCGGCGAACTGGGATGCGAATCGGCTAACGGACCCATTCCGTTGTAGGTGCGGTGTTTAAGGAACGTGAAACGCGGACGCTGCAGCGGCTGCGATTTTGCGTGTGGCGCTGGAGATTGGCAATGTATGCAGCTGGTCGAGCGGCAGCGCGCGGGAACGGGGCAGTTTCGGCAGGCTGCGAACGGGTGCCAGGAACGGGAGCAACGTCACGTTGCGAAACGTGACGCCGTGGCGGGCAGCAGGCAGGGCTTCGAGCGCGAGTGGTGCGCCGTCGAGCGCGAGCGTGGCGCGGAGATGCTTCTCGAGTTCGGCGCGCGGGTGGCGCATCACTTCGATGGCGGGGAATTGCCACATGCGCGAGAACAGCACACCATCGTGCGCGCCAGGGTCGCGGACCAGCAGAGTACGGCCACGCGGGTCGCGAAGGATTGCCGCCGCGATGCGGACGTGGACGGTTTTCGGCTTGCGTCGAGGGGCCGGAATTTTTTCGGTGAGGTTGCGCGCACTCGCACGACAATGTCCGCTTATTGGACACTCGCCGCAACTCGGATTTTGCGGGGTGCAGATCGTTTCGCCGAGCTCCATAAGCGCCTGGTTCCAATCGCCGGGGGCGGAACGCGCGAGTAACTGATCGGCGGTGGCGGCGAGCAGGCGCCAGCGCTGCGGGGCGCGCAGGTCGCCGCGAATGGCCAGCAGGCGCGCGAGCACGCGAGCCACGTTGCCGTCGAGCACGGCGAGCGGCACGTCATACGCGATGCTTAGGACGGCCGTCGCGGTGTAGCGTCCGATGCCAGGAAGCGCGAGTGCTGCTTCGAGCGTGCGCGGAAATTCGCCGCCGTGGCTCGTGACGATTTCCCGTGCGGCTGCGTGGAGATTGCGCGCGCGGCTGTAATAGCCGAGGCCGGACCACTGGCACAGCACTTCAGGCTGCGGTGCGCGGGCCAGCGAGACGACGTCTGGAAATTTATCGAGGAAATTTTCGTAGTAGGGCAGCACGGCGGCGATGCGCGTTTGTTGCAGCATGATTTCCGCGATCCAGATGCGGTAGGCGTCATGGCTTGCGCGCCACGGCAGTTCGCGCCGGTGATGGCGATACCAGGCGAGCAAGCTGTGCTGAAATTCTGCGAGTGCGCGCGTCGTGAATGGCGCACGGCGAGAGCGTGGGCGCTTCATGCGCCGCTATTCTCGCACAGGTCCAAAGTATAAGCAGATTCCTCGGGCGCAGTTCACCCTCGGAATGAAGCTTATTTTGCTGAGTATATTAGAGCTGGTCGATGAACAGGAAGTACGAGGAGGACCAAAGCGCTGTCGGAATGGTGCGCTGTGGCCGGGAGGTGAGAATAATTTTGAAGATTTCGCTATCGCCCGTGAGCGTGTCGAGGAAGGCGCTGCCGCGCCCGGAGGCATCGGGGCTGGTAATCGGATGAACGAGGGCGAGTTCGCGCAGGGCGTCGTAGATGATTTCTCCGGCGGGCGCGAGCGACGTCGAAAAGTTGTGGGTGCGGAACTGCAGAACGGAGTGCAGCTCGTAAAAATGCCAGGCGATGCACGCGGCGAGCGAAACGGCGCGCTCAAAGCGTTCGGCGAATTCAGCGGCAGATGGCGAGCCGGCGGAGGCGTGCAGCGGGCCGACGAACGGATCGAGCACCAGCATTAAGCGGCGCTCGTCTTCGCGCGCGAATTCGCGGACCATTAGCCGGCCGGACTTCGCGGAAACTTTCCAGTCCACGAAGCGCGCGCTATCGGTGGGCAAATAGTTGCGCAGGGAATGCAATTCGTGGCCGCGCCCGCGAAAGCTGCTGGCGATCTCTCCGCTAAGCAGCGGGAGAATTTCGTAGAACTGATCGGTGGGCTCGACGCGCGGATATACGGTGATGGAAACGTCGGAATTGACGCGGCGCGTTTTCTCGAAAAAGCCGAAGGGGAAGCGGGTGCGAATGCCGAAAGCGTCCTGGCGATAAATGCCGCGGCGCGCGAAGCGCAGCTCGACTTTCTGTCTGGCAGAGCTGCCGCGCCCGAGGTAGGGGAAGAAAACCGGGCGGGTGAGGATATGCGCGTCGCTGCTTTTGTCTTTTGCATCTTTCGCATTTTCGCCGATGACGCGCAACGAAAACGAAGGCCAGAAAAGCTTTTCGTTGTGCAACTCAAGTTCGGCAAGGATCGGCTGCTCGGCGAAGATGTGCTCGGGCAGGTCCAGTTTGAGGTTGATGCCGGTGAGCACCACTCGCGAAAGCACGCCCGAAATCAGTATGCCCGCCAGCGCGCAGGCCAGGATCAGAAAAAGCAGGTTGTTGCCGGTGTTGACAGCCGCGAGCACGAGTATGAAAACGGCGGCGAGGTAGATGATGCCGTCGCGCGTGAGGCGATAGTCGATCTGATAGGCGATCCAGCGCAGGCTGGTGCGCTTGGCCATGGCTGGGACGATGGCGATGGCAACCCACGCGGCGAGTCCGAGCGCGAGGACTGTGGTTATGAGCGCGAAAACGAAGCGGCCCTGTTGCGCGGCTGCCGCGGAAACGAGCGCCACAGCCAGGGCGACCGAAAGCACCAGCATGGCCACGGCGAAATTCCGCCACGCGGAGCGTTCGCGCGGGCGGAAGAAGCGCATCCATCCGGTTGCGGGTTCGTGCGGCACGGCGACGGAGTTCATGCAATCCCTTAGTCCGAGGAAACGATCCGCACCGCGGAACGCTTTCGAAACCGCCGAAGCGGTGCCCTGCCGCGTGGCGAGTCGGGCAACATTGCGCTAGACCGGAACCCGAGTCGAGTCGATGATTTCGCGCAGCACCGCTTCGCCCTGTTCGGAGCGCTTTTCCGTGGAGGCGTAGCGCGAGCTGACCACCACACGATGCGCGAAGACATGCAGGATCAGGCGCTTGAAGTCATCGGGCAGGCAATAATCGCGGCCTTCCAGGAAGGCTCGCGCTTGCGCGGCGCGATGCAGCATCACGGCGCCTCGCGGGCTCACGCCCAGGCTCAGATGCTCCGTCTGGCGCGTGCGTTCAACGATTTCGAGCGCGTAATCGAGCAAGCTATCGTCGCACTTCACGCGCGAGACAGATTCCTGCGCGGCCACCACATCAGCGGCGTCCATGCTCGGTTCGATCTGCTCAATCGCGGACGCAGCCGAATTATTGCGGATAATTTCCTTTTCGCTGGCGCGCGATGGATATCCCATGCGGATGCGCATTAGGAAGCGGTCGAGCTGCGATTCGGGCAGCGGATAGGTGCCGTGATGCTCGATGGGATTTTGCGTGGCCAGCACCATGAACGGCTTCGGCAGCGGGTGCGTGTGGTTATCAACGGTGATCTGCGACTCGCTCATGGCCTCAAGCAGCGCCGACTGAGTTTTTGGCGTGGTGCGATTGATCTCGTCGGCGACGATGATGTTGGCGAACACCGGGCCGGGCTTGAACTCGAATTCCTGCGTGGCTGGGTTGTAGACGCTGACGCCGATCACGTCGCTCGGCAGCAAGTCCGAAGTAAATTGAATGCGCTGGAATGAGCAGTGAAACGAGCGAGCCAGGGCTTGCGCCAGAGTGGTCTTGCCCACGCCGGGAACGTCTTCCACAAGCAAGTGTCCGCGCGCCAAAAGCGCGATCAGCGCCAGCTGGATGACGTCGTCTTTACCTTTGACCACCTGCGCGATCGAGCGTTGCAGGTCCGCAAAGGGTCCGCTTGCTGAGCGGGCGATTGTGTTCGTAGCTGTTTGCAATTCCTGTGGCCTTCTGTAAAAATGATCCGGCCGGGCGCTTCGGTAGGCCACCCAGCGAGCCGGTTTCTACTGCAAGCGCTTCGAATTCGGGCGATTAGCTCAGTTGGTTAGAGCGCTCCCCTCACACGGGAGAGGTCCAAGGTTCAAGTCCTTGATCGCCCACCATTGTTTTGCGGCACGCCCCGCGCGCCACATGCCTACCATTTGATTCTGCCATGAATCCAGAAGCTGCCTAGAGGCACATTTGCGTTGTGTGCCTAAACTACCCAGCGTACTCGCTGTGCAACGTATCTAAAGCGTTTAGGAGGGATTCTTCAGCGATCGTCCAGCGATCGCTTCGGAATGACCCCTGCGGCGGGGGCGGCGAGCATGATATTGCGGTGGCACGCGCCGCATCATCCATGACGCTGTGCTGTCGCCCGCGCGCAGTTGAATTCGCGCACTGGCGCCCGCCCGATGCAGAATTGGGTTAAACCGGAGGCGAACGGCTTGCGTCCAACGATATTGATGGCTTCCGGTTTGGGATGACGCGGGCGGCACGGCTATTGATGAGGATGGGAGGCGCGGATGAACTGGCGTAATTGGCGGTGTGCGGCGTTGATTGGCGCGATGGGAGCCGGCGTCCTCGCCGCTGCGTTGTTCTCATCCATGGGCGCTTCAGCGAGAGCGAATGCGAATCGCGCCAAGTCAGATGCGCCGGCAGTCACTGCTGGGCGGCTATATTTTCTCGATACGCATGGGCGGGAAGTAATGTCCGCAAACACGGATGGCTCGCATGTGCGGGTGCTGGCGGACACGGCGGGCATGCCGGACGGAATCGCGGTCGACGCAGCGGCAGGACAGGTCTACTGGACGAACATGGCCACTTGGAGCCCGACCGTGCGTTTCGGCGCTGGCTCGCTGCAACGCGCCGATTTGAACGGCAGCCACGTGACGACCGTTGTGCCCAGCGGCAGCACGTTTCGTCCCAAACAGATGACCATCGACTTGAAGGACGGCAAGCTCTATTGGTCCGACCGCGAGGGAATGCGCGTGATGCGTTCGAATCTCGACGGATCGGACGTGGAGACGCTGGTTGAGACCGGGCAGCGGGTCGAAGGCCAGCGCGGCGACCCGAAAGATTACTGCGTGGGAATCGCGCTGGACGTAGCGCGCGGAGAAATGTACTGGACGCAGCGCGGCGATCATTCTGACGATGGAAGCATCCGGCGCGCGAGCATGAGCATTCCCAAGGGCGAAGATCCGGCGCATCGCACCGATATACAGGTGCTGTTCTATCACATGCCCGAACCAGTCGATCTGGCGCTCGATTTGAATACGCGAACGATGTATTGGACTTCCGACGGCGGTGACGGGCCGGGGGCCGATACCGTTAGCCGCGCACCGATGGATCCGCCCGTTGGCTCGACGGGCAGTTACGACGCCGCGCATCGCAAGGATCAGCAGATTCTGGTGACGGGGCTAAACGGCGGCATCGGCATTTCGCTCGACCTGAAGAGCGGGCGAATGTTTTTCACCGATTTGGGCGGGAACGTCTACAGCGCGAATCTGGATGGCTCGGATGAGAAGACTTTGCTGAGCGACATGGGCTCGCTGACTGGTATTACCTACGTCGCTTCGGAGTAACAGGCCGTGCAGGAGACCGTGCGCTCTAATGCTGTCATTCTGAGGCGATCCGTTGAGGATCGCCTCAGAATCTCTGCGAAACCATTGGCACAACGTCCCTTCGCAGCGGAAAGGATCCCTCGCGCATTCCAACCACGCCCCACGCAGCGCGCAATCCCGTACAATAGAACGATATGAAAAGCTTTTTGCGCTTCCTGCAGATGCTGGCGCTGGGAGGCTGGATCGGCGCGATTCTGTACTTCGCGGCGGTGGTGACCATCGCCGCATTCGCGGTGTTGCCGAATCAAGATTTGGCCGGAGCAATTGTGGGCTACACGATCGGCGGTCTGCACGATTTCGGAATCGCGGCGGCGGTAATTTACTTGCTCGCTGCGGTCTTATTGCGGCGATCCCTAAAAGGATTTGCGACCCTCGCCGCCATAGGCGTCGAGGTGATGTTGCTGGCGACGCTTGTCTCGCAGGAAATCGTGATTCCTAGGATGAATGTGCTGCGGGCGCAGATGGGCTCGGTGGCGGCAACTGCAGCGACGAATCCGCTGCGGGCGCAGTTCGACCGGCTGCACGGCGTATCGGTGGACTTGGAAGTGGCGATACTGCTGATCGGGCTCGTGGCGCTGTTTCTCACGGTTCGCCAGGGCGGTGCACCGACGAAGCCTGCGCGAGTGGAAACGCCAGCCGAAAAAGTTCGTCTATCGTGATTTCTTCGCGGAAGCTTTCCTCACCACGATTTTCGCTTTCTTTTTTACAAGTCTATTTTTCACGCCTTTGGCGCTCTTCGCGCCCTTGGTAATTGCCCGCGCGGATTTCCCGGCGTGGTCCACTGCGCGCCACATGTACCAGCTTGCGACCGTTCGATACGGCCGCCAGCGCTCGCCGAATTCCGCCAGCTCGCGCGGCTTGGGAATCGCTTTCTTGCAATAGGTCAGCGCGAAGCCCTTTTGTACGCCGTAATCGTGGATCGGCAGCACGTCCGGGCGGCCCAGGCGAAAAATCAGAAACATCTCAACCGTCCACGCGCCAATGCCGCGCACCGAATCAAGTCGCTCGACCAGCTCTTGATCGGACAGCTTCAGCGCGTCTTCGAGAGTAGGAACCACGCCCTCGATGGTTTTCGTCGCCAGATC
>Ga0307374_10000948_pt1 | contig 54597 bp, 37 predicted proteins | sample OX3MG_FD_202532 | JGI IMG/M metagenome (GOLD analysis project Ga0307374, IMG submission 202532) | Soil microbial communities from Risofladan, Vaasa, Finland - OX-3 | ecosystem: Environmental > Terrestrial > Soil > Coastal area > Acid sulfate soil | place: Finland: Risofladan, Vaasa | collected...
TCCAATCCACAGGAACCTCCTAACCGGAGAGCCGTATGCGGGAAAACCGCCCGTACGGTTCGGAGGGAGGGGGAGCCGAACTCAATCGGCTCTCCCTACCCCTATCGGGCCTTTTAAGCGTCGTCCGATTTGGGGGGGCGGCGGCGGGCGGCGATTGCGATCGGCATGAGGCCGCCCGTCGCGTCCGTGCCTCGAAGTTCGGGGTGGCGGCGGACAAACCCTGCTTTTGCGTTTGTCCAGCCAAGCGTGCCAAAGCGGCTCTTGTTCGGGCGTCAGCACGGCGGCAATGCGGCCGTCGAGCTGTTTGACGAGCGTTTGCATTTTCGGGCCGACTTCTTCCGACCAGATTTTTTTCACCGCTTCGTCGTGTTTTTTCAGGATCTGCGAGACTTCGGCCGTTTGCGAATCGGACAGGTCGAGCTCGCGATTGAGCGCCTCCAACATGCGCTTTTGGCCGTTCCAAGGGCGCCGCCAGCGTTCTTGGTAGATGCTCTCGATGGATATCGTGGTCAGCCCGCTGCCGATTGCGGCGCCCGAGCAGAAGACCACCACCATGATCAGCAGCGAAAGCCAGCGGCGCTGCCAAAATCTCGTGGCGGGGGCAGGCTCAATCGCCCAATTCTCCGCATGATCGCTCGTTTCAACGCTGCCGCTCATATCAGCACGCCCTTATTTCAACGCGCAATTCATTCCAACACCAAGCTCAACGGCTTGAACAACGCAACCAACGGATCGTGAACGGCATCCCAGGCGGGAAAGGCCCAGATGGCCACCAACGCGGCGGCGGCCAGCGCCGCCCCCGCAAACACCAGCACGGGCGAGTCGACCCGGACGACAGGGTAACCCGAGCGGCGGATCGTCGCCAGCACCTGCTTCGTGACGTTCACCTGCGGAACGCGCTGGCTCCGCGCGGCTAGCGCCAACCGTTCGAAGTTGGGTAGGCTCGTCATGGGTTGGCCTCATCCAGAAGCTTTTTGAGTTTCTTCCGCGCGCGATGCGCTTGCACTTTAACCATGGTTTGGCTCCATCCCGACAACTCGGCGGCTTCGGCGATGGAGCAACCTTCCAAATACATCAACGTCAAAACAAGCCGATCTCTGGGCGGCAACCGAGACAGAAGCGAATGAACCAGCGAGGCCGCCTCCTCGGCGGTCTGCTCGCTCGGCGCCGCCGCAGTGGCCCTGTGCCAGTCCTGCAAAGGGACGCTCGACCGTTGCCGCTGCTTGGCTTGCTGTTTCCAGTAGCGGTAGCCGACGCGAGTCGCGATCTTGCGCAACCAGTGCAAGAACGGCGCGCGGCCCTGATATTTTTTCAAACTTACGTAGGCTTCCACGAAAACGTCTTGAACCAGTTGCTCGCAGTCGGCCTGCTGCCGGCTGAGTCGCCACATTTGCGCCGCAATCTGGTCTTGATAACGATTCACCAAGCGGGCAAACGCCTGACCGTCTCCGTTCAAAGAGCCTTGGATGTCATTCCAATCGATCGAATAGACGAGCGGCTCATCGGCCTTCTCTTCGGAACACGCGCGTTCGCTCCGACGGTCCGTCGCCAACGGATACCCGATCGACAGCGCCAGTTGCCGCCCCCACATCGGGCGCTCCCGCAACTGGCCCCGCCAACCGAATACCTGCCAACCGAATATCCCCTGCCACCCGAATGTGCAAGACAAGTCGCTTGCGGCTAGTTCATAGGCCGAAGTCACGGCAGCAACCCCCAAGGCATTTCGAAAGACTTGTCGCGCGAACCGACTCTCGCCACGCTGGGGAGCATGCACAAAGCCGATTTGGACGCGCGTTCTCAGGACTTTAGTGTAGCGGGCGCCTTAAACAGTTACAGCCATGAAATATAGAGATGCTTCCTGGCGGCCGGCGGGCTACCGGGAATAGTCAGCCGGACACGCCAGGAAGCAGGACTCTTTAAGCTTGCTTCGTTAGTGGGTGCAAGAACGCGTCGGTTACAGACGCCGCCATTGACAGCGCCTCAGCCGGCGATACTGAACGCCGAAAGCAGGCGGGACTTGGAGCATTTTCAAACTGAGGACGCTTCTCAGCCGCAATTCCCGCCGAACGAACCAGTTGGCGACAAAATGCGGAAAATGCGCGTATTTGCAGCAGCCTTCTGGGACTGGTTCTGGGCTGCCAACCGGCGGAATCGCTAAAGCCGGTACATTTTGACAGCCGACGACATCTTCAGCGGTCCGATGCGCCCGGGAAATGCGCAATGCAGACCGCCAGGGTGGGGGGGCGTATTCTCATCTACGGCACGAGCGAACATCACATGAAAGTTCCGCAGGGAGGCAACCCGGTGTCTAAAACGTCGCCGACGGGATTGATCGGTCTCATGCTTGGGCTCTGCCTGGCGGGCTCTGCCGGGTGTACCCGCACCTTTTGGCGGGGCCGCGCCGACCGCGAAGTGGCGTATCTGGTCGCCGAAAAGTCCAATAACCCGCGCTGGGCTCTGCCGCCGGGTTTCAACCTGAACATCGATCCGCGGAGCCGCTACTACGACCCGACGAATCCCGATCGGCCGCCGCTGCCGCCCGACGATCCGTATTCGCACGTTTACATGCACCATGTCGACGGCAAGCGGGCTGCGCCTTGGTGGCACCGCAACGGCGAGCTGCCGGCATTGCCCAATCCCGGTTGGCGTCAGCGGCTGGCCGATTACTGCGAAATGACGCCCGAGGGCGCCGTCAAGCTCGACCTGCCTGGGGCCGTTGCGCTGTCCTACATCCATTCGCCCACGCACCGCACGCAGTTGGAAACGCTCTATCTCTCGGCGATCGACGTCAGCACCGAGCGTTTCCGCTTCAATACGCAGTTGTTCGCCGGCAGCGGCGCCACCTGGCTGCGGGCGGGCGCCGCCAGCTCCAACGCGCGGATCGTCGGCGGCACGCCGCAGAGCCGCAGCCAGTTGACCGTCAACAACAACGGCACGACGAACAACACCGTTCTCTCTCGACAGTTCGCCACGGGGGGCGACTTGCTGGTCGGTTTCGCCAACTCGTTCGTTTGGCAATTGGCCGGCCCGCAAGCGAACAACGCAAATTCGATCATCAATTTCAGCCTGATCCAGCCGCTGTTGCGCGCCGGCGGCCGAATCGTGACGCTCGAACAGCTCACGATCGTCGAGCGCACGCTGTTGGCCAATCTCCGTGCTTACGAGCGCTGGCGCCACGGCTGGTTCTCTTACGTGGCCACTGGTTCGATGCAGAACGCGGCGGTGCTTTCCCGCCGCGGCGGCGGCTTCGGCGGCACCGGTCTGACCGGCTTCAGCGGCCAGGGCGTCGGCGGCCTCGGCGGCGTTGCGTCGGCGACCAACTTCGGCGGAACGGGGGGTATCGGCGGCGGCGGCGCCGTCGGCGGCGCGGCCGGCGGCGCCGTGGCGGGGCAGGCGGGCGGCTTTGCTGGCCAAGTCGGCGGGTTCATCGGCCTGTTGCAGCAGCGACAGCAGATCGTCAACCAGGAATACACGCTCAACTTGCAGTCGCGAACGCTCGAGCTGCTGGAAGCCAATCTGGAGGCAGGCACGATCGACATCGCGCAAGTCGATACGTTCCGACAAAGCGTCTGGACAACGCGCGCCACCTTGCTCAACGCCAAGATCGGCTTTGCGAACTCCCTCGACCAGTTCAAGATCGTTCAACTGGGTTTGCCGCCCGATCTGCCGATCGATTTGGACGCCACGATGATCCGACCCTTCCAACTGGTCGATCCCGCGCTCATTGACTTACAACAGCGGTTCTCCCGGTTGATCGACCGGATCAGCGGCAGCGAGGAAGCTCCGCCCGTGGAAACGTTGTCGCAAGCGGGACAAGGGTTGGCGGCGCTGCGAGCGGAAATCCCCGCCGCGCTGGCGTCGGCGCGGCAAGATCTCGCGACACTCGACCAGCGGACGGAAATCCGCATGCGCCGGATGACGCCGCCGGATAGGACCGAGTTTCTTTCCGAAAAGCAGCGCCTGGCGGAAGCCGTGGACGAGTTCGAAACGCGTTACGGCGGAAGCGAACCCGTCTTGGAAGGCATCCGCGCCCGCCTGGCGCCCGACACGCGCGGAGAAACGGCCGACGCGCTGGTAGCGATGGCCACGACCCTCGCCGAGTTCACTCAAGAAATCTCGCTGGTCAAGGCGCAGGCGCGGTTGGAGTCGGTGACGCTGGAACCGATGGAGCTGTCCACCGTCGATGCCTTGCAGATCGCCCGCGTCCATCGGCTCGACTGGATGAACGCCCGAGCGTCGCTGGTCGACCAGTGGCGGTTGATCGCCTTCAATGCCAACGCCTTGCGATCGAACATGACCGTCACCATCAACGGCAACATGGGTACGCTGGGCAATAATCCCTTGCGGTTCGAGTCGGCGACCGGCAACTTCACCGCCGGCTTGCGGTTCGACGCGCCGATCACCCGGTTGACCGAACGCAACAACTATCGCCAGGCGTTGATTCAGTATCAGCAACAGCGACGCGCGTTGATCCAATTCGAAGACTCGATAAACATCGGGCTGCGTCAAGATTTGCGCATTCTCGCGCAGTTGGAGCTCAACCTGGAGATCCAGCGCAGCGCGGTGGCCATCGCCATCCGCCGGGTCGATAACACCCGCGAAGTGTTGAATCAACCGCCTGCCATCGTTCCGGCCGGGCAGGCGGCGGCCTCGACGTTTGCCCCCACGTCCGCCATCAACATGGTTTCCGCCTTGACGGCGCTGAGCGACTCGCAGAACAATTTCATGAGCGCGTGGCTGCAATACTACAGCAACCGCCTGGAAACTTACGTCGACTTGGGCATCATGCGGTTGGACGACCGCGGCGTATGGATCGACGAGCCGCTCGACAGGAATCTGGCGGCGCTTGAGGAAATGTACCCGCTGCCTCCGGAACTGCCGGTAGATTGGATCCGCGAAGGGGGCATGGATCCCAACGCGCCGCCGACCGCCTTGCCCAACGAGGGCGTGCCGACGCTAGAGCAGCAGGAATTCGAAGAGACGCCCCTCGAAAGGGTCGAGCCGAAAATGGAGTTTCCAACCAATGCAGCCCCTGAGCTGCCCGAACCTTCGCCGGCGCCAAGCCCAGAAGCCAAGGCCCCGGCCAAACGGACGTTAAGGGAGTTCCTGTTCGGCAAGGCCCAGCCGGCCAGCCACGTCAAACAAGTCAAAGCAACCGCCCGCCGCGACGCCGCCCGCTAGTGCCTCTTCGAAGCCATTTGACGTCGGGTGGCTGGCGGCTGAGCCCAGGCGAAGCCCCAGTTCGCTGGGGCATCGCTGCGCTCAGCCGCCAGCCACCCTCACCTATCAATTCAGACTTGAAGAGGCACTAGCTTGCAGGCGGTGGAATATTGATAATATTCCATCGGGCTTAGTTGATTCGAAGCTCGCTGCCGGAGTAGACTGAAGTGCTGTGGTGGGCGGCTCTTCGATCAATTTCCACGGAGCGATTGGCTGGCGAAGCTGGCAGAGGAGTTGCAATGGGCGAGAATTTGGCTGCCGACGGCGGTTCGGGTTTGGACATTCGCCCGTTGGCGACCCCGGCTTTGCCCGAGAAGCCGGCTAGCGTCAAAAAGAGCGGACAAACCGAAAACTCACAGTCGGCGCGCTCGAAAGCGGCGCCGCCCAGCGAGCGCGGCGATGCTTCTGGCCGGTCGCGGACGCCGCGAGCCAAACCGCTTGACGATGAAAGCGCCGCTTCGGCGAGCGAAAGCGCCGCTTCGGCGAGCGATACCGGCGAAAAGCCCTCTTCGAAACCCGCCTCGGCAAAGTCCAAGGCTGAGTCCAAGCCTGCAGCGGCCGAAGACGAAGCCTCCTCGCAAGACGGCTCGCGAAAGCCGGCCGTGGTGCCCAAGAGCTTGTTGCGAACTTCGATGGCGCTCAGCTTTTCGACGCTGGTGCATCTGATTCTCGTAATTGCCCTGGGGATGTGGTTCTTGCCCGCGATCATCAAGGATCAGGCGGGCGACCTCGAAGCCTTCGTCGAAACCACGCCCGAAGAATTGCTCAACCAGGTCCTCGAAACCAAGGTCGATCCGTCGAAGACCCTGTCGTTGACCAGCGCGGCGCCCGCCGGCGGCGCGGCCGGCGCGGGCGGCGGCGGCATGGCGGGGCTTTCGCAGCCCACGTTCGACCGCAGCGTCGCCGAGTCGGGCGAGATCGCGGCCATGAGCGTTGGCTCGCTGAGCGATTTTTCCACGCCTGGCAACCATTTTTCGATGGACCTGCCGGAAGGCGCGCTGGGCGAGCCGCAAGCGGTGGTCGACAGCTACTCGGAAGCCATGGACCGCATTACCCAGGAACTCCTGCAAATGCTGGCCAAGGGCAAGGTGCTGGTCATCTGGTGCTTCGACGAATCGGAAAGCATGAAGGACGACCAGAAGGAGATTCGCGACCGGATCGAGCGCGTCTATGAAGAATTGGGGCTGGCCGAGTCGGCTCAGGGCGATGCGCTGTGGTCGGCGGTGGCCAGCTACGGCGAAGGCTTTCACCTGCACACGCGAAAGCCGACGGCGAATCTCGACGAGATTCGCTCGGCGATCGGCGAAGTGCCGATCGACCATACGGGCAAAGAGATGATGTGCTCGGCGGTCGGGCAGTCGATCAAGACCTTCCATAAGTTCGCCACCTCGGGCCATCGCCAGATGGCGCTGATTTTGGTCACCGACGAGAGCGGCGACGAGCAAGACAATTTCCAGAATCTCGAAGCCGCGCTGAAAGAAGCCCGCGATACGCGCTGCAAAATCTTCTCGCTGGGGCGCGAGGCGGTGTTCGGCTATCCCTACGTCCACATGCACTGGGTCGATCCGGCGACGAAAATCGACTTCTGGCTGCGGATTGACCGGGGGCCCGAAACGCCTTTCCCCGAGCAGTTGCAAATCGACGGCTTCACCCGCCGCTGGGACGCTCACCCCAGCGGGTTTGGTCCTTATGAACAAGTCCGGCTGGCGCAGCAGACCGGCGGCGTGTTTTTCATGCTGCCCAGCCCCGAAGTCAACCTGGTGGCCCGCGACGACCGCAAGTACGAGTTGGAGGCGATGCGGCCCTACCTGCCCACTCTTACCGAGCGAATGGCCTACGCCAAAGAGCGCGACAAGAGCGAGTTCCGCCGAATGCTGTGGGAGGTGATCGTCACCTTGAACCCGTACAACAAGGAATCGGAAAAGTACTGCACGGTGCAGGCCACCCATTTCCCGATCAATCGCGATGAATTCGCCAAGGCCGCGATAATGAACCAGCAGAAGGCGATCGGGCTGCTGCGTTATTTCACGGACTGCGAAAAGCGGCTCGATAAGATCCGTCCGCTCCGGGCCAAAGAGCAAAGCCCTCGCTGGCGCGCGAACTACGATCTCATGGATGCTCAGATTCTGGCCTATAAGGTGCGCATCCAGGAGTACGGCGTTTATCTGGGCGAGTTCATGAAGCAGCCCAAGCTCATCAAGAACCCGCTCGGTCCAACCAAAAAAACGACGCACTGGGACATAAACACCCGCAAGGAAACGCTGACCGGCGACAAGACCAAGGACGATATCGCGCGCGCCACGGTGTTGCTGCAGCAGATCGTCAAGGAACACGCGGGCACTCCCTGGGCCGCTCGCGCCCAATGGGAATTGAACCGCGGCTTCGGCGTCGATTTGCACGAGGCCTTCTACGATCCGCGGCGCGGCTCGATCAAACCGCCGAACCTGTAATCGGCCAGCGACTTTCCAATGGAGGGACGGGCGCCCTCGCCCGTCAAACCGAAGAGGGCGCCGGGCGCCCTCGCCCGTCAAACCGAAGAGGGCGCCGGGCGCCATCGCCCGCCAAGCGTCGACTTTTCCCCGAGACCGCACCATGATCTTGCCGCCCTCGAACCAACCTCATAACTCTCTCTCTCGCCGTGAAGTCTTGCGAACCGCCGCCGGCTCGTTGGCGGCGGCCGCGATCGGCGTCGAGCGCGCCAACTCCCAACAGCCGATGGAGGGGCGGGCGCCCTCGCCCGCCAGCGTCGCCCCGCAAACAGCCGGCAAGGCGAACCTGGCCGACCCCAAAACCGGCGCCATCGACGCGCACGTCCACGTTTGGACTCCCGACGCCGAGCGCTATCCCTTGGCGCCGGGCTTTCGCCGCGATGAGATGAAGCCGCCGAGCTTTACGCCCGAACAGCTTTTCGAGCATGCCCGGCCGTGCGGCGTGGCCCGGATCGTGCTGATTCAAATGAGCTTTTACGGCTTCAATAACAGTTACATGCTCGACTCGATGCGGCGCTTTCCGGGCGTGTTCTCCGGCGTCGCCGTGATCAACGACAGCGCCGAGGCGCCGCAGAACGAAATGCGCCGCCTGGCGAAACTGGGAGTGCGCGGCTTTCGGATTTATCCGCGCAACAAGCCCGTCGATCGCTGGCTCGACGGGCCGGGGATGCAGGCCCTGTGGAAATGCGGCGGCGAAGAGGGCTTGGCCATGTGCAACTTGGTCAATCCCGAGGCCTTGCCAGCCATCGCCCGGATGGGCGAAAAATTTCCCGACACGCCGATCGTGATCGATCATTTCGCTCGCATCGGCGTCGGCGGCGCCGGTCTGGGAGAAAAGAATTGGCGCGAGGCGGAGTTGGAGCAACTCTGCCGCCTGGCCAAAAATCCTCGGGCGCACGTGAAGCTCTCGGCCTTCTACGCCCTGGGCAAAAAGCAGGCGCCGTACCTCGATCTGGTCCCCATGATTCGTCGCCTGTTGGACGCCTACGGACCCCAGCGGCTGATGTGGGCCACCGATTGCCCCTATCAAGTGCAAGCAGGGCACAATTACGCCGACTCGATCGCACTGGTTCGCGACCGCCTCGATTTTCTCTCCGCTGCCGACCGCGACTGGCTGCTGCGCCGGACCGCCGAGAAGGTATTCTTCTCCTGACGTTTTTCTCGCCTTGGGTTGTTTCTGCTTGCCTTGCCGCGGCCAATCGCGTGTAATAATAGGGTCCGATCCTTACACGGCGAAGCGCACCGAGCATGCCCCCCACGCCGCCCGAAATGTCGCCCGAGTTCGTCGAAACCGCCGGCGCCGCCTTCGGCCGGTGGGCCATTTATCGTTATCCGCTGGTCCGTGCGTTGGCCTGCTCGCTCGCCGGCCATGCAATTGGCATGGTCGTGCTGGCGATGACGCTGATTGCGGTCGACCGCGGGCCCAAGGGCGCGCCCAGCCTGGTGGCGGGCGTTTCGGACCAGTCGGCGACCGAGTGCGAACAGCTCGATGCTCAAGCGGTCGAAGCCGACGACGTGCCGCTGGGCGCCGCGCCCGATTTCGAAGTCGTGGGGGGCGTTTCCGAACCCGTGCTGGCGGCGAGCGGCGAAACGCGAGCGGCGAACGCCGACGACGTGCTGGGCGACGGCGGCCTGCTCGGATCGCTGACCGACGAGATCGCAACCGCGTCGCAGGCGACCCAGCGGCAACTGGGCGACTCGGCGAATTTTTACGGCATCGACGCCGACGGCATCGACTTCGTGTTCGTCGTCGACATGTCGGGCAGCATGGAAGGCAGCCGCTTTCGCCGCGCCAAGAACGAGCTGCGCCGTTCGATCCAGGCCCTCTCGCCGACGCAGCGATTTTTCATCATCTTCTTCAGCGACGACGCCTGGCCGATGCCCGCCGAAGGCATGATCGAAGCCAGCGAGAAAAACCTGGCCGCCACGCGGCGTTGGCTGAAGTACGCCGCCTGCCAGGGCGGAACGAACCCGTTGCCCGCCCTGATCGATGCAATCCACCTGGAACCCGACGCCATCTTTTTGCTCTCCGACGGCAAGTTCGACCCCGAGACGGCCGCACAGGTGGATCTCTCCCAGCCATCACCTCCCGTCCCGATCCACACCGTCGGCTTCGCCAGCCGCGAAGGCGAGCCGATGCTGAAGGCGATCTCGCAGATCAGCGGCGGGAAATATCGCTACGTGCGCTAACGGTTCGTCGCGGCTATTCTGTAGGGAACGCCCTCCGCGGCGTTCCGCCGAAGCGCGTTGGATACTCGATTGCCAGTTCACGGCACGCCAGAGAGGGCGTGCCCTACAGGATCTCGTTGCCGACGCCGTCTTGCGTGGCAATGCGCTGCGAGCGCGAGGGCGAACCTTGCCGCCTCGCCGGGCGACTGCTAATTTAGCGGTTTGCTTTCCGTCAGCCGATCGATCCCGTTAAAGCTAGCGACCATGAGCGATCCCTATTTTCAGGCCCTGTTTGCCGAACGCATCGGCGGCGCCAATTATGGCAAGGGCAGCGAAATCTATAAGTTCGAGAAGATCAAGCGGGCCAAGCGCAAGGCCCTGGCCGAACATCCCGAGCGAAAGCTGATCGACTTCGGCATCGGCGAAAACGACGAACCGGCCGACGAATCGGTGCGGGCCGTGATGGCCGCCGAAATCCACAAGCCCGAGAACCGCGGCTACGCCGACAACGGCATCGCGGCCTTCAAGGAGGCCGCCGCACGGTTCATGGAGCGGCAGTTCGGCGTCAAGCTCGATCCGGTCAAGGAGGTGAACCACTCGATCGGCTCGAAGCCGGCGCTGGCCATGCTGCCGGCGGCGTTCATCAATCCGGGCGACGTGACGCTGATGACCGTGCCCGGCTATCCGGTCGCCGGCACGCACACCAAGTATTACGGCGGCGAGGTGTACCGGTTGCCGCTGTTTGCCGAGAACGACTTTTTCCCCGATCTCGATCGTATCCCCGCCGACATCCGCCGCCGGGCCAAGCTGCTGGTGATCAACTATCCGAACAGCCCCACCGGCCGCGTGGCTACTCGCGATTTCTACCAGCGCGTGATCGACTTCGCCAAGCAAAACAACATCGTCGTCGTGCAGGATGCCGCCCATATCCTGCTCTCGTACGACGACAAGCCGCTCAGCTTCCTCTCCGTGCCGGGCGCCAAGGACGTCGGCGTCGAAGTCCATTCGCTCTCGAAGGGTTTTCATATGATCGGCTGGCGGATGGGCTTCGTCTGCGGTCACGAGCGGATCGTGCAGGCCTTCGCCGACATCAAGGACAACAGCGACTCGGGCCAATTCATCGCCATCCAAAAGGCCGCCGCCGCCGCGCTCGACAACGATTCGATCCCGCTCCGCGTGCGCGAAAAGTATCGCCGCCGCCTGAAGAAGCTGGTCGACGTGCTCACGCGCTGCGGCTTCGATTGCCGCATGCCCGGCGGCACGTATTTCCTCTACACGCCGAGCCCCAAGGGGCTGGCCGGCGGGCTGAAGTTCGACACGGCCGAGGCTGCCAGCCAATATCTGATCACCGAGCACTCGATCTGCACCGTGCCCTGGGACGACGCCGGCGCCTTTTTGCGGTTCAGCGTGACCTACGAGGCGCCGGATGAAGCGGCTGAAGACGCGTTGATGGCCGAGACCGAACAGCGGCTGAAGCAGATCAGGCCGGTGTTTTGATTGCACGGGCGCCGGCAAGGAATTCTTTTACGTAGCATTCATGCTCATGCGATAAATCGCTCCGCCGTTCAGAATTCCTCGTCGATCTCTTCGCAGCCGTCTTTCGTGCAGATCGCCCTCAGCAGTTTGACCGAGATGCTTTGCGGGATCGTCTGCGTGTGCCCGTCGGCGAACAGCCCGATGGCGGCGTGGGGATGATGACTCGATATGCCTGGGCCTTGCTTGGGGTTGATGCCGTTGGCGACCGCCGCAAACGGCAAATCGCGGGGTTCCATCCAGTGTACGCCCAGGCCCGCGGCCTCCACGACGGCAATCGTGTTCGACGATCCGTCCGTGATTTCCTGGAACGTCACGCTCCGATCGGGCTGCCAGATCGTCTCCGGCCCGACAACGGCCACGTAATCGGTCAACGTGCCTGGGTTCGCCTGATCCGCCGGACAACGGAAGATCGGAGGCATTTCCTTGGCCAGCAATGAGTTGTGCGGGCCGTCCCAAGGCTCGTTGAAATCGTAGCGGTCGTAGATCGCCTGCTGCTCGATGAACGGCAGGATCAACACCCGCCAACTGTGCATCGGCTTGCCGTTTGCGTCGGTCACGTAGGCCGGGGGAAAGCAGCGGTAAACGTCGGCGTAGTTCTGCAGCCCGAGCCCGATTTGCTTGAGGTTGTTCGTGCATTGACTACGAATTGGCGAACCTCCCGATCCCACGGCGGGCAAAAGCAGAAAACCCATTAACGGCAAACCGAACAAAAAGAGAGCAAGCCACAGAACGTAAACGTCGAAGTCTCGCGAACTCTTCAAGATTACCGCCAAGCACGCCAGCCAAACAAAGCCGACGTATCCCCAAGGGCCAAACCACGAACCTGCCGTGAAAAACAACGCGACCGCCGCCGTGATCGCCAGGATCGTCTTCAGCCTAAATTGAACAGGGGGCTGCTCGGTCATGGCGTCAATACTCCTCGCCGATCTTTTCGCCGCCGGCTTTGGTGAAGAGGGCCTTGAGCGTTTCGAGCGCGGTGCTTTGCTGGATCGTCTGCGTGTGCCCGTCGGCGAAGACGGCGAGGGCGGCGCGGGGATGCATGCTTGACACGCCGGGGCCTTGTTTCGGGTTGATGCCTTTGGCTAGGGCCGCGAATGGCAAATCGCGAGGCTCCATCCAGTTGACGCCGGCGCCCGCCGCCTCGATGACGGCGATCGTGTTCGACGATCCGTCTTTGATTTCGGCAAACGTCGTCCCCTGATCGGGCTGCCAGATCGTCTCCGGCCCGACAACGGCCACGTAATCTGTGTTGGTCCCAGGATTCGCAGTGTCGCGAGGGCAGCGGAAGCACGCCGGCATTTCCTTGGCCAGCAACGAATTGTGCGGGCCGTCCCACGGTTCGTTGAAGTCGTAACGCTTGTAGAGAGCCTGTTGCTCGATAAACGGCAGAATCAATACCCGCCAACTGTGCATCGGCTTGCCATTCTCGTCGGTTGTGTAGACCGGCGGGAAACACTTATAGACGTCATTGTAGTTCTGCAGCCCAAGGCCGATCTGCTTGAGATTGTTCACACACTGGATATGACGCCAGGGCGTTCTTTCGTCATGGAACGCCGGCAACAAGCAAGCCATGACGAGCAGAAACAAAAAGTAGAGTACAAAACTCTCCACGTTCCGCAATCGCGGGATCGCGATGATCGCCAGCAGCGCGGCCAGCAGGAAAAAGCCCGCGTACCCCGCCACGCCAAACCACCAGCCCGACGCGAACAACAGCGCGAACCCTGCGGTGATCGCCAGGATCGTCTTCAGCCCGAATTGCAGCCGCGGCGGGGGCTGGGGCGTTGGGATTTCGAGTTGTTCCATGACGGCGGTTCTCTCATGTAGACGCGGCATCCCTGCCGCGTTCGCAAAGTGCATGCGGCATCCCTGCCGCGTTTGCAAAAGCGGCAAGGATGCCGCTTCTACTTTGCAAGGCGGCAGAATCCCGCTCTTACGGCCGGCAACGAACGAGCGACATGATCGCGAACGCCGTGCCGTACTGCTGATGGTAATTGTAGAGCGGATAGTCCCACCAGGAACCGTCTTTTTCCTGCAATCGCAACAGCAAGTCGGCCAGCGGTTAGACCGACGCGAGCCGAAAACCATTGCCTGTCTCGGGCCTGGCGCGATACGATCGAGCGATCGAAATGACGGGGACGCGCGAGATTTGTGCTTTGCGAAAGGTCGAGTCGATGACGACGATTCCCGCCTTGCCGTGCCGCAGTTTAAATCGCCGGGCGATGCTCCAGGCCGGGTCGGTTGGCTTTTTCGGCCTGTCGATGGCCGACGCGGCGGCCTGGCGTCTGGCCGCCGCCGAATCGGCCGCCAAGCCGAAAGCCGTGATCTTCATCTTCCTGACTGGCGGTCCGTCGCAGCACGACACTTTCGACATGAAGCCCGACGGCCCGGCCGACTTCAAAGGCGAATTCAACCCGATCGCCACCGAGACGCCGGGCATTCAGATCTGCGAGCATTTGCCGCTGTTGGCCCAGCGCAGCAACCGCTGGGCCCTCGTGCGCTCGCTGACGCACAAGCGCAACGACCACCAGGAAGGCACCTACGTGATGCTCACCGGGCGTTCGGAGCTGCCGACGAACTTTCGGCACAGCTTGCCGCAATCGACCGATTGGCCCTCGATCGTGGCCATCGCCGGCGCCTCGACCGCGCGCCGCGGCATCTGGCCGGGCAGCGCCGTGTTGCCCGAGAAGATCGTGCATTCCAACGCCGGCGTCTTTCCCGGCCAATTCGCCGGGTTGTTGGGCGCCACCCGCGAACCTTGGTTTCTCGAAGCCACCGACAAGCCGCACGCCTATCATTCGTATTCCGGCGCGTTTCCCAAGTATCTCTTCAATTTGCACAAGGGCGAAAAGGCCGACAAGGACGACTGGCGATTCGAGGCGCCTAACCTGACCTTGCCCGAAGGAATAATGGAAGCCCGTTCGCGCGGCCGCTTGCAGCTTTTGAACCTGGTGGAGCGACAGCAGCACGAACTGGAGGAAACGGCGGCGGTGGCCAACTACGACCGCATCCGCCGCTCGGCCGTGTCTCTGTTGACCGATCCGAGCGTGCGGCACGCCTTCGACGTGCGCCGCGCTGACCCGAAGACGCTCGAGCGCTACGGCGACAATTCGTTCGGCTGGTCGCTGCTGATGGCGCGGCGGCTGGTCGAGGCGGGCGTGAACATGGTGCAGGTCAACCTGGGCAACTTCGGCAGTTGGGATCTGCACGGCAACAACTTTCCGCTGTTGAAGAACTTTTTGTTCCCGCCGACCGATCGGGCCGTGTCGGGCCTGCTCGACGATTTGCACGAAAGCGGCCTGTTGGAGAGCACGTTGGTGGTCATGGCGGGCGAGTTCGGCCGCACGCCGAAAATCTCGCACATTGCCCGCGAAATCTACAAGTATCCCGGCCGCGACCACTGGGCGCCTTGCCAAAGCGTGCTGTTCGCCGGCGGCGGCGTACGCGGCGGAACGGTGGTCGGCGCTTCGGACAAGAATGGCGCGTATCCGACCAGCGACCCGCAAACGCCCGAGAACTTCGCATCCACGATCTATCAGGCCCTGGGCATTCCGCACGACGCCCTCTGGCACGATCTTACCGGCCGGCCGAATCATGTGCACCTGGCCGAACCGATCCGCGGGCTGATGGGGTAAGCACGCGCGTGAAGCTGCCATTCGAACTCAACGATCTCGATCTTCGCATTTGGCGGGAAGAACTCGACGAATTCGTGCCGTCGCGCATCTTCGACGCCCACACGCACATTTATCATTGGGACTGCTACCGGAACCCGGAGAAAGAGCAGTCGGCCTACCAGTTCGTCGGCCGCGATTATCCCGAGGCGAGCCGGGCGATGCTCGACGCCTGCGATGCAGTGTTGTTTCCCGGCCGCACGGTCGATCGACTGGCTTTCCCGTTCCCCTTCGCCACGCACACCGATTTCGCGGGCTCGAACGCCTACCTGGCCGGGCAACTGCGCGAGGCGCCGCGCTCGGCCGGGCTGTTGCTCGTTCACCCGGAGATGTCGGCCGAGGATGCCGAGCGCGATCTCGACCGCCATGGCTTTCTCGGCTTCAAGCCGTATCGCTTTTTCGCTACAAGCGGCGACCCGGTGAATTGCCGCCTGACCGAGTTCATGCCGGAGCATCTGATCGCGCTGGCCGATCGCCGCGGGTTGTTGATCATGCTGCACCTGGCCAAGCAGGATGCCATCGCCGACGCCGAGAACCTGGCCGATTTGCAAGATCTGGCCGAGCGTTACCCGCGCGTGCGCTGGATTTTGGCCCATTGCGCGCGGAGCTATTCGAGTTGGGCGATCGAGCGGGCAGCGCCCGTCTTGCGGCGGCTGACCAACTGCTGGTTCGATACGTCGAGCGTTTGCGAATCGGACGCGTTTGACGCCCTCTATTCGGCCGTCGGCGTCGAGCGCGTGATGTACGGCAGCGACGACGTGCCGGTGGGCGTGATGCGGGGCAAGTACATCGCCTTCGGCTATGCCTGGGCCTATCTTTCGCCCGAGAACCAATCGCTCGGCCTTTCCCATTGCGACGGCCGGATGACGTTTACGCGTTACGAGCAGCTTCGGGCCATGCGCCGAGCCAGCCAGCGATTGGGCATCACCGCCGAGCAAAACCGGGCGCTGTTTTGCGATACGGCGACGAATTTGATTCAAGCGGTGCGGGCCGAACCGCCCGGCGAGGCAGAGGGGCGGAGCTGACCATTTGGTCCGCGTCAGCTATTCCTGCCGCGATCCGATCGATTCCCGCTTCGATTGCCAGATCGCCCAGGTCAATCCAATCACGGCCACGACCAACACGCCCCAAAACAGCCGGTCGTGGGCCTGCGCCCCGAGCGGGAAGTGCTTTTCTCGCCACTCTCCGGTCATCCGCGCGATCAGCTCCGAGTCGTAGGGCAGAATCAGCCCGATGATCAACAGGCTGACCATGTTCATGACCTTGATCAAGGGGTTGATGGCCGGGCCGGCGGTGTCTTTGAGCGGATCGCCAACCGTGTCGCCGGTGATCGAGGCTTTGTGCTTCTCGCTCCCCTTGCCGGTGTTGGCGGCGGCGTCGCGCGGTTCGTCTTCGACCATTTTTTTGGCGTTGTCCCAGGCGCCGCCGGCGTTGGCCATGAACACGGCCAGCAATTGGCCGGTGACGATCATCCCGGCCAAAAAGCCCGCCAGCGCGATCGTGCCCAGGGCAAAGCCGACCAGCATCGGCGTAAGAATGGCCAACAGCGCGGGGCCGACCAATTCTTTTTGGGCGGAGCCGGTGCAAATGTCGACCACGCGACCGTAATCGGGCTTTTTGGTTCCTTCCCAGATTTCTTTGTCGCGGAACTGGAGCCGGCATTCCTTGACGATCAGAAACGCCGCGCGGCCGACCGCACGAATCGTCATCGAACTGAACAGAAACGGCACGGCCCCGCCGATCAGCATGCCGACGAACAAATGCGGATCGGAAATGGTGAGCAAACTGGCAACCGCGCCTTTGACGCTTTCGCTGACTTCGGCCGACTCGCCTTCGCCGCCCGAACCCACGGAGACGATGTAGCTATTGAACAGCGACACCGCCGCGATCACGGCCGAGCCGATGGCGATGCCCTTGGTGATGGCTTTGGTCGTGTTGCCGACGGCGTCGAGATCGGCCAGGATTTGCCGCGATTCCTTGTATTGCGCTTCGCCCATCGCCTGTTCGTCGTAACCCATTTCGCCGATGCCGTTGGCGTTGTCGGCCACCGGTCCGAAGACGTCCATCGAGATCGTGTTGCCGGTGAGCGTGAGCATGCCGATGCCGCACATCGCCACGCCGAAGGCCACGAAGGTGGCGTTGGTGCCGGCGTAGATCAGCACGCTGGCCAGAATGGCGGCGGCGATGATGCACACGGCGGCTACGGTGCTCTCGTAGCCCACCGCAAAGCCCTGGATGATGTTCGTGGCGTGGCCCGTCTCGCAACTTTTCACCAGGCTTCGCACCGGGGCGAACTCGGTGCCGGTGTAATACTCGGTACACTTGTTGAGCGCCACGGCCAACAGAATGCCGATCAGGCAGGTCCAGGCCGGCCGCATGTCGAGGCCCCGGATATTGAACGTCGCCCAAACGGGCAAGCCGGCCGTGACGTTTTCGGGCGTGCGGCCAGGAAAGCCATCCACGGCCTGCGGGTAATGAGTCAGGTACTCGCCGTCGAAGTTCAAGTAAGCCAGGCCCAGCACCACGAAACCGGCCACACTGATCAGCGACCCGAAGACGAAGCCGCGGTTGACGCTTTTCATGGCCTGGGCCACGTCGCCCTTGTCGCCGGCGCGGACGGTGGAGGTGCTGATGATGCTGGCGATGACGCCGATCGAGCGGACCAACAGCGGAAAGATCACGCCTTTGTGCCCGAAGCTGGCGATGCCGAGAATCATGGCCGCGACGATCGTGACTTCGTAGCTTTCGAAGATATCGGCCGCCATGCCGGCGCAGTCGCCGACGTTGTCGCCCACGTTGTCGGCGATGGTGGCCGCGTTTCGCGGGTCGTCTTCGGGGATGCCGGCTTCGAGCTTGCCCACCAGATCGGCGCCGACGTCGGCCGCCTTGGTATAGATGCCGCCGCCGACCCGCATGAACAGGGCCAACAGCGTGCCGCCGAAGCCGAAACCGATCAGCGCTTCGTAGGCCTCCTCGCCAAAGATCAGAAAGATGATCGACCCGCCCAACAACCCCAAGCCGTCGGTGAGCATGCCCGTGATCGTGCCTGTGCGATAGCCCAACTGTAGCGCCCGGCCGAAGCTGTGTTGGGCGGCGGCCGCCACGCGCAAATTGCCAACCGTGGCCAATCGCATGCCGACGAAGCCGACGGTGGCCGAGAAGATCGAGCCGGCCAAAAATGACAGGGCCCGGCCCCAGGCGAATTCGGAGGCCAGGTGAGATTTGATGGCCGCAAAATAGAGCAGGACCGTAATCACGACGATCAGCACGCCCACCACGCGAAACTGGCGGAACAAATAGGCGTCGGCCCCTTCGCGGACCGCGTGCGCGATTTCCTGCATCCGCGGCGTTCCCTGGTCGGCGCTTTTGACGTACTTGACCAGGCTCAAGGCGTAAACCAGCCCGGCGATCGCCACCAGCACGTTGGCGCACAGCGCGATTCTCTCATACGTCGCGTACTTGGCGCTGCGCAGCGGCTCGAAAAGCTCGAACCCGGCTTCCGTCTGGCCGGCCGCCAGTGCCGCCAGCGTTTCATGGCCGCCCATTTGCAGCCAGCCCGCGCCGCCCGCCAGCATCAAAGCCAATGCCGCTAACAAGATGACGCCGCCGCGCCGGGAGCCGTGTTTCGCCATGTCCGCCACTCGCTTTTTTTGACTTCTATAAACCGAACCGAACGAGACGCCGCTCAACGAAAACTGGCCGCCTACGGCAAACCTAGTGCCTCTTCAAAGCCATTTTGACAGTCGGGTGGCTGGCGGCTGAGCCTAGGCGAAGCCCCAGTTCGCTGTGGGGCATCGCTTCGCTCTGCCGCCAGCCACCCTCCCTCACCTATCAACTCAGACTTGAAGAGGCGCCAGCCCTAGCAAGCCTGATTGTTTCGCTCGCCTCCGTCCATACGGCCGCCTCAGGCCGTGACGGAAGCAGAACGATCGAGTAAGCGGTTCACCAGGACTTCTCGACGCTCCGCCCCGTCGCAATAACTCTCGCTACGATCACAATGGCTCTCAGGCGTCGGCCGCTGTTGCTGGCATCGCAACAGTTGGACAACGAGCGGCTCCTGGTTGGCCGGCAATTTGTTGGCCGGCAATTGCGGCTGATCGGTCATCGCGAACCTCCTGGCGAAAAAGAGCGGCAGAATGCAGCCCGGCGGGTCGAGTTCTCCAAACGCAAGATGAATTCCTCCCGCCCTCGCTCCGCGGGGCGAAAAGAAGGGCGATTATTTCGCGAATTCTACCCTCAGACGCGGGACGCACAAGCAGCCCGCGCCGTTTTGCGAACGATCGGACGGGCGAAGAGCGGTTGGCGCCCGCGCATAAAAAAACGGGCGCCTTGAAACAGGCGCCCGCCGGAGGAAGTGTTTACGTTGAGTCGCTTGGGAAGAAAGTTACTTCTTCTTGGCGACTTCGAAGCCCTTCTTGAAGGCCTCGTCGCTGAACACGAGATTCAGTTGCTCGTCGCCCTCGGCCTTGGAGACCTTGCCCTTGCACTTGTTGCAGCAGAAGCAGACCTTAACGCCGCCCACGTCAATCGCGGTCTCGGGATTCAGGTCTTGACCCGACAGCGGGCATTTCACTTCTTTGTACTGCTTGGTGGCGACCAACTGCTTGTTCGCACTGGTTGCGAACTTGGCCGTGTCCTTGGCGAACGCCTTGGGGCAGTTCTGGCAGCAGAAATAGACCTTGCCTTCCTTGTAGTCGACGCTGTTGGCCGCCTTGGCCGGCTTTTTGCCCGCCACGACGCAATTGATGCCTTTCAGGTCAACGGCGTCCGCCGCATACAACCCGCTTGCCAACACCGCCACCGCGACCAATGCCGCTACTGAACGACGCTTCATGAGAATCTCCTTCGAATAGAGTGCCGCATAACCGTTGTAATCATTCCAATCGCGCACTTAGGGTAACTATTATCGGACCGATTGTCACGCATCAATAGAAGTTTTTTTGTAGTAAATTTGGGGGGCCTCCACATACCCCTTTGATGCCTTTGCCTGGAGGCCCTGGAAACTGCGCCGTTTGCGAGCTTCGATCACCGACCCCACGACCGCCCCGCCCGCCGCGCCGAGGAAAAATCCGAAAAACGCGAGGAACCCCGCGACCCAAGCGAATTCCAGCAAGCGTCCGCCCAAGGAGCTTAAAAAGCTGAACACGTTCGCCGGCGACCAAAACTTTTGCAAGAACGCAAGCTGCTCGAATACGGCCTCGCGACTGAGCAATTGGGCGAGGATCGCCGGGCCGATGGCCAGGCTCAGGAATAAGGCGCCGTAAAGGCCGCCTTTGCGCGCCGCAGGCATGACCGAGCGGCCGGGCGGTTTATCCGATCTCCCCAATCTGCGGATTTCGGCCCGGGCGGCGAAGATGCCGCCGTAGATCGCCGCGCAAGCCAAGGCGTTGAAGAACATCGTGGCATTTGGGGACTGAAACGAAGTCCCTTCGCGCAGGAACAACAGCGCGAGAAACAGCGGCGAAATGCGCAGCGAAAAGAAAAACAACGACCGCAGCGTGAACTGCCCTCTTGAAGGCGTGGTCGTTGCGCCGGATGATTCGCCGAGCGGTAAGTTTTCTGCCGCCATCGACAACGCTCCGAAGCAAGGGCTGCGTGAATCGCATCGGGGTGCGATTCACCTTACAGCTTGGACGGCATCCAAACCAGAAGAATAGAGAAGGCGCGGCAGAGCTCCGCGTTGCGGTGGCATCCTAGACCGAACTCGAGTTCGCTGGGGCAGCGCTGCGCTCTGCCGCCAGCCACCCCCGTCACGCGGCGATGTGCCGCGGTGATAAATCTACCCGAGCGCTCCGGCCTTGGCGTCGATCAACGCGTCGAGTTCCTGCTTCAGTTTGGGCAGGATCGCATCGTAGGGATAAGCGCCGAGTTCTTCCGAACCTCGCTTGAGGTTGACGAAATTCGGGCCGCACCACATGCCCAAGTCGGCGTCGTCGGTTTCGCCGGGGCCGTTCACGCGGCAGCCCATCACGGCGATGGTGATGGCGTGGTCTTTGGCGTAAGCCGTCATTTCCTTGACGTGCTGGGCCAATTCGATGAAGGCTTCGTTCTCGACGCGCGAGCAACTCGGGCAACTGATGATGTTCAGCGTCGAAAGCCCGTAGTCGACGACGCTGCGGACGCGGCCGGCGGAGATGTCGGCCAGGATTTGCCGTCCGGCGGCGATTTCCTCCGGCTTGCGCGAGTTCGGCACCGTCAGCGAGACGCGGATCGTGTCGCCGATGCCGCGGCTGATGAGCTGCTCGAAGGCGATCCGCGTTTTGATGATCCCGTCGGGCGGCATGCCCGCTTCGGTCACGCCCAGGTGCAGCGGCACGTCGGGCCGCGCTTCGGCGAAACGGCGATTGACCTCGATGACCTTCCTTGGGTCGGAATCCTTGAGCGACACGCAGTACCGCGTGAAGCCGATCGAATCGAGCAGTTCGCAATGTTCCAAAGCGCTTTCGATCATCGGGGTGATCGAGTCCTCGGCGTCGTACTTGCCGAGCTTGGCCGGATCGACCGAGCCGCAGTTGACGCCCACGCGCATCGCGCAATCGTTTTCGCCCGCCACGCCGGCCAGGAACTTGACCTTGTCCTGCCAGGGCTTTTCGCGCTCGTGATGGTAGAGGTGCCCTGGATTGTAGCGCACCTTGTCGACGTGCGGCGCCACCTGCGTGGCCAGCCGGTAATTCTCTTGCAAGTCGACCGACAGGTTGGCCCGCGTGCGGCGGCGGATTTCGGCCAGGGCCTCGGCGTCGCGCGTGTTGTCGACGGCGATCCGCACGACGCCGGCCCCCGCTTCGGCCAGGGCGTTCACCTGGGCCGTGGTGGCTTCGACATCCTGCGTGTGCGTGGCGCACATGCTCTGCACGGCCACCGGGTGGTCGTCGCCAATCGTCACCGAGCCGATGCTTACCGCGCGAGTCGGGTTGCGAGGAAGATCCACGGGAGAAGCTCCTGAGACGAATGCGGAATTCGGAACAGACTGCGGCCGGCGCCCGTTGGTTGATTCTATCGCAGCCGGCTATGGAATTCCTAGGTCATAAACTGCGCTGCGACAACCTGCATAACCGGCTTTCTCGGGCAGCTCGCCGGGTTTTGCCCCTTAAGCAGCGAGACCGGGGGCCAAGCCGGCGCCGCCAACGAGGCGAGCCGGAGGCGTCAGCCTCCGCGTCAGACCGGCGCGCACCCGGAGGCTGACGCCTCCGGCTCGCCAATCTTGCACAGCGCCTCGACGAAGAAAAACTCGCCCCACATCACCGATTCGTCGACGCCCAGATTTTTCTTCGTGTGATAAACGCCATGCTTCAAAATGCCCTCCCAGCCGGGCGTGCCTTCGGCCAGGTAGTCGGGGCCGGCCAGCGCGTCGAGCATGGCCAGCGCCGTGTCGCGATAAGCGGTCGCCTTTTCCGCCGACCGGGTTTGTTCGGCCAGGTCCAACAGGCCGCTGGCGGCGATCGCGCCGGCCGAGCTGTCTTTCTGCGGGCCCCAGGGCAAGGGCTGGCTCAAGTCGGCGCGGAAGTCCCAATCAGGGACCTTGTCGGCCGGCAAGTTCGCCAGCCAGAAGGCGGCGTTGCGCTCGGCGACTTCCAGGAATTCTTCGCTGCCGGTCAGACCATAGCACTGGCTGTAGCCGTACAGCGACCAGGCCAGCCCGCGGGCCCACGCGCTGTCGCCGCGCCAGCCTTGGTGCGTATCTTCGCGCAAAAACTCGCCGGTCGTCGTGTCGAAGATGCCTTCGTGGGCGGTCGAGCCGTCGGGCCGCACGAGCTTGTCGCGCGTGGTGCGACAGTGGGCGGTCGCAATTCGCAACAGGTCCTCGTCGCCTGTTTCGCGCGCGGCGTAGAAGATCAAAGGCACGTTCATCATGATGTCGATGAACAGCGACTCCGGCGCCACGAACGACCGCAGATACTGCCCCTTTTCCATGAACCGCATCGCCAAAGTGCGGCCCGCTTGGATCAGCACGGCGTTCAGGGCCGCCTCGCCGGTCAGCCTATACCAAGGTCGATAGGTATTGAGAAAAATAAAGCCCAGGTCGTGTACGTTGCGGTCGTGCTGGCGATGTTCGAGCAGCCGCGAATAATGCTCGGCCCTTTGGCGCCAGGTTTCGTCGCCGGCTTGCTCGAAGAATCTCCACATCATGCCCGCGAAGAAACCGCCGGTCCAATCGGTCCACAGCTCCCCTTCGTGCCGCCAGCGGCCGCCCGAGGTATAGATCGGGAAGTAATCGGGCGAGCGCTCGATCGTCGCCGCCACCTGAAGCTGGGCGAATTCGAGGGCCTGGCGGTAACGGGCGGTGCGTGCGTCGGTCGTCAGGTTCATACAGGTCTGACTGCGGGCGACAAACGTAGGTCAGGCGTTTCAGCCTGACGAACCTCGGGCTCGAAAGCCCGGCATGCGTTTCGTTTCATAAGGTTTTAGGCTTTGGCTCTGCCGCCAAGGCGCTGCGGCCGGTCTCGGCTCGTTCCTATATGTCAGGCTGGAAAGCCTGACCTACTACCAACGCGGCTCGGCGGGCTTTGCGGTCCGACGCACGTCAGGCTGGAAAGCATGACCTACCGCGAATGCGGCCTGGTCGCCTGCGCGTTGAGCTTGCCCTTGAACACCTTCTTGACCTTGGCCAACTTGGGCCGGATCACGGCCGAGCAGTAGGCGTCGCGGCGGTGCGTGTTGTAGTAGTTCTGGTGATAGTCTTCCGCCGGGTAGAATTCTTCGAATTTCGCGATCTGGGTCACGATCGGCTTGCGGAAGGCGTGCTCCTTATCGAGTTGCTGCTTGTAGTGCTCGGTCAGCTTCTTCTGCTCGTCGTCGTGATAGAAAATCACCGAGCGGTACTGCGTGCCGATATCGGCGCCCTGCTGATTGAGCGTGGTCGGGTCGTGCGTTTGCCAGAACACTTCGAGCAGCTCGTCGTAGGAAATCGCGTCGGGATCGAACGTGATCTGGACCACTTCGGCGTGGCCCGTCAATCCCGTGGAGACAAAGTCGTAGTTGGGGTTCTTCGTGAGGCCGCCGCTATAGCCCGAGATGACCGATTTTACCCCCTTGAGCTGCTGAAAGACGGCCTCCGAGCACCAGAAGCAGCCGGCGCCGAAGGTGGCTGTTTGGTAGTCGGCCGGGTCGGAGGGTGTTGCTTCTGACTCGCTCGAATGCTTCGCTTTGTCGCGGGGCGGCGCGGCTAGGCTGTGCTCGCCGATGGCCAGTGCGAGAATCGGCAGAACGAAGACCATGAAGCCGATCGGCTTCGAGAATATCGCGAACATCGCTCGCCATCCTCCTTGCCAAAACAGTCTCATCTCTCCCAGAGGGAGAGGGATTTGCGGCAACCGGACTGCGATAGTCAGTTACCGCGGAAACTGGTCCTTGGTCGGGGCGTTGATGTGCTGCCAGCCTTCGCCGCTCAGCGCCTTCATAAACGCGACCAGGTCCGCTTTGTCTTGCTTCGTAAGCTTGAGCGGCTTCATCCGCTCGTCGAGATACTCGTTCTTGATGCCGCCCTGGTCGTAGTGCTCGACCACTTCTTCCAGCGTCTTGAAGCGACCGTCGTGCATGTAGGGCCCAGTGTGCTCGATCTCGCGCAAGGTCGGCGTCTTGAAGGCGCCCCGATCTTCGTCGCGGCGCGTCACCAGAAAGCGGCCCAGATCGGGGTCCTTCTTGTCCATGCCGATGCCGATATTCTCGTACGAGCCGTCGGTGAAGTTGAAGCCCAGATGGCAACTGTCGCAGGCAACCTTGTTGAAGAACACGTTCATGCCGCGCACCTGCGATGCGGTCATCGCCTTTTCGTCGCCGTTCTGGTAGCGGTCGTATGGGGCGTTGCCCGAGTACACCGTGCGCTCGAACGTGGCGATCGCCTGGGCCACGCGGTCGATGGTGATGTCTTTGGTTCCGAAGGCCGCGTCAAACCGCTTCACGTAGCCGGGCACGGCCTTGAGCGCCACGATCCTGTCTTTGTACGCGGCGTCTGCATCTTTTTCGACGGTCATTTCGATCGGATTGGCGATCGGGCCTTTGGCCTGATCTTCGAGCGAATCGGCCCGGCCGTCCCAGAATTGCAGCGTGCTATAAGCGCGATTGATGACCGTCGGCGCGCTGCGGCCCCCTTTTTGGCCGTTGATGCCGGTCGAAAAGGCCGCGCCGTCGGTGAATGCCTTTTCCACCGCGTGACAACTGGCGCACGAAACGGTCTCGTCGCTCGACAGCCGCTTGTCGAAATAGAGCAGCCAGCCCAGCTCGGCCTTGGCCTGGCTATACGGGTTCTCCTCGGGCCAGATGACCTTCGGCAGTCCCAGCGGCGGCTTGGGCGGCTTTTCGGGGAAATGCTGGGCCGACGCCGCATCGACGGCGACCAACAATGCCAGCGGCAAAAAGGCCGCGAGAAGCTTGCGATGGATGTCAATCATGGGCGCCCTTCCTCGATGCGTGGAGAATCTCTAGCGGAAATATCGGTCGAGCACGTACGTGGCACGATTCCGCTTTTCAATCGCGAGAAGCGGAATCATGCCCATGTAACTTAGCAGAGGGCAAAGAATCACGAAATCACGAAAGAGCGAAAGCACGAAATGAGAAAGGAAGAATGCCCTCAACGAACCAGAGCCGAAATCTGTCCATCGACTCGTCTGCGAACTCATTCTTCTTTCGCGTTTTCGTCCTTTCGTGTTTTCGTGATCTCCTCTTAACCGTCTTTTCAAGCACGCGCGCCGCCCCGGCCCTCTCCCTATCGGAGAGGGCGCGATGACTTCAGTTTTCTAAGAGGCGACGGCCTACTTCTTCGAGCCTTTCGCCGAGCCGGTGACGTAGATCGCCTTCTGCCCGGCGACCTCGGTCGCGGTGCCGTGGACCGTTACCACTTGCGCCATGTGCTCGATGGCTTGCTTGCGGAACTCGGTCATGCCGTCGCGGCGCGGATCGTGCTCTTCGTCGATCAGCATGTAGACTCCGCCGTCTTTGGTCAGCAAGCCGATCGGCTGGCCGTTTTTGGCGCACTTCTGTCCACATTCGCGGTGCTTTTCGCCGTGCTTGCCGACTTGCAGGTAGCAAGACAGGTCGACGATCTCGCCCACCACGCTGATCGGCTTGCCTTCCACCGGCTTGCCCATGATCGCGGAGGCGATGGTGGTCGTGCTCCAGGGCTGGTCGTCGGTGGTCTTCTTGCCGATCTCGGCGGCGGGCTTTTGATAAGTGCCCGCGGTCGGCTTCGACCAGTCGGGGAACAGAATGCCTTGCTTGGCGGCGGCGACGCCGATGGCCAGCAAGCCGATAGCGCCCAGGGCCAGGGCGACTCGAGAAAACGTCGGTAGTTTCGACATGGCAATCTCCTTCCAAAAGGTGAGCAACGCACCGAACCAGTCCACGATGTCGTGACAATCTTACTCCATAGGCCGGCTTTGAGGGAGAGGGGGGCTTGAGGCGTCAGGCTTCAGGCGAGCGGGAGGCGTCAGCCTCCCGGTAGCACCGCACAACGTGCGACATCCCCCAAAACCTCAAAAGAGCGCCGAGATCGGGTTTCCAACGGAAATCGGCATGGGCCGTCCGAGAGGGTCGTAGATCGGTTGCTCGGACGGCAGGCGTCGAGATTCTTGGCGTGCGTATCCCAGCCGTCGCGAAGGGTCTTATGGTCGAAGTGGATCGCGATCATCGGCACGCCCGCCTCGACCAATCTCCGGGCCAAAAGCAGGCTCTGGCCCCTTCAAATCACCCTCGCCACCACCGCAATGTGCTGGCCGCGGGGAATCGGTGAGACCCAGGCTTGTGCGAGCACGACGCCGTCGAGGGCGGCGACGGCGGGCCAAGGCTCGGCGTCGATGTGGTCGAAGTCGTGCAACAGGCCGATCGTCTGGCCGCGCTTGACGCGGGCGCCGCATTCGACCAGCGGTTCGTAATGCCCGGCGAATGGGGCGACGGTGAAGCAATCGCGATCGACCATCTCCAAGCGAAGCTGCGTGCCGGCCTTGTGATGGGCGATCGGCTCGACCGTTCCGGCGAGCTGGCCGTTGTGAATGGCCGCGGCCAGCACGCCCTGGCGGCCGTAGCGCACCCCTTCGGCATTGACGGCGCAGCCCCAGCCAAGTTCCGTGCCGACGGTGATCTTGCCGAGCCGCTCGGCTTCGCTCGGCAGCAGGCCCGGCGTCAGGTTTTGATAGACCATCAACGCCGGCGTGCCGAACCAACGGGCCGTCTCGTCGATTTTTTCAGCCAGCCGCGGATCGTCGACGTGATGGTAATTCGCGCACAACGCGAAGCGGGCCACGTTGCCGCCCGAGTGCAGGTCGATGACCACATGGACGCGCGGCCAAATGCATTGCCGCACGAAGGCCGCGATGCGGTGCGTGATGCCGGACAAGGCGGGCGTCACGCCGGCGCCCTCGACGAACGCCCGGTTGAGGTTCACGCCGTCGTCGGCCTGGCTCTCGCGCGTGCCGGCCAGAAACGCCGCGGGGTTCAGCACCGGTATCAGAATCAGCCGCCCGAGGACGTTTTCCAGCTTGATCTCGCGCACCAAGTGCTTGAGCACGACCGGCCCTTCGTACTCGTTGCCGTGGTTCGAGCCGAAGGCCACGAGTCCTTCGCCCTGCTTCGCCTGCGGCCCGACGAAGACCGTCAGCGGGATCAGATGATCGCCCCAGATGCTATCGTGCTCCAGCGCCACCCAATAGTCGCGCCGGCCAGGCGAATCGAGATCCAGTTTTTCAGGGCGAACGATGCGGCGAGTCATGGGCGTTGATCCTTCGGGTCTGGAGGTCCGGGCGCCCTCGCCCGGCGAATGCGGGGTTGATCGATGCCGGGCGAGGGCGCCCGGCCCTCTATGGAAATGTTCCTACGACGAAGTTTTTTGCAACCCGAGCAACTCATACACCCGCGGGTCGGCCAGCGAATCGGCGACGAACGCGGCGCCGTCGAAGTTGTGCGTCAGGCTATGCCCGCCGGGCACGGCCACGGCGATTGCCCCCGCGGCAACGGCGGCGCGGCAGCCGTTCTGGCTGTCTTCGAAGACGACGAGTTCGCCCGGCTCGACGGCGAACCGCTGGGCGGCCTTCAGGTAAATTTCGGGCGCCGGCTTGCCTTCGACGACGTCTTCGGCGGTCAGGATGAACTCGAACCGCGGTTCGAGATGGAACCGCCCGAGCACGCTGGCCACGAACCGGCGGCCGCTGCTGGTGCCGATCGCCTTGGGAATGTCCGCGTGCTCCAGCGCCGAGAGCAACTCGGCGGCGCCCGGCATCAAGGCCAGCCGGGCGTCCAGAATGGCCGGAAAAATCTCGGCCGTTTCCGCCGCCAGCGTCTCGACCGTGTCGCTCAGGCTGTGATGATCGATCATCATCTGCAACGCCACGCGCGAAGGCCGGCCCATCATCGCGTTGAGCAGATCGTGCTCGAACACGTGCCCGCGGCGCCGCAGCAGTTCGGCGCCCACGTCCTGATACAAATCTTCGGTGTTGAACAACAGGCCGTCGAGATCGAACACCACGGCACGGGGAGAATGAACAGGCATCGAGAGCAATCTAGGCGAGCTTTAGGGCGGGAATCCGATCTTCAATTTACCGGCCGAGCCGCAGGCGGTCTATTGGGGCGATTGGTTACTACTCCAGCCGCCCAGTCGAACTGAGAGCGCGGAAACAGAATCGCGAAAACGCGGAAGAAAAAGTCATTCGACGCCGAACCTCTTCTGCTCGCAGGGAGGACCGGGCGCCCTCGCCCGACTCATCACGGCGGGCGGGGGCGCCCGCCCTCCACATTCAGGGAGGACCGGGCGCCCTCGCCCGGTTTCACTTGACGTCGCCCGCCGCTCCAGGCGGACTTCAGAATTCCTTCCCTTCTCTTTGTACTCCGTACTCTCCGTGACTCCGTGGCGAACTCCCCCGCGATCTCTTAAAATGCCGGCAACGACTTCCTCCAGGAGAACGCTTATGAAGACGAATTTCCGGCGAGCGGCGGCGGTTGGCTTCGGCTTGTGCTTGTTAAGTTTCAGCGGCGCGGCGCCGGGCGCCGAAGGCCAGAAGCAAGTCTGGAGTTTCGACGACGACCAGCCGGGCGAGGTCGCCGCCGGCTTTGCCGAAGAGGTCGGGCAGTGGCGCGTCGTCGAAGCCGAAGGCAGAAAAGTCCTGGCGCAGCAGGCCAAGAATCCGGACAAAACGTTCAACGTCTGCCTGGTCAAAGCGAGCAACGCGAAAGATCTTGGCCTGGAAGTGCGCTTCAAGGCCGTCGCCGGCGAGCTCGATCAAGGAGGCGGCGTCGTCTGGCGGGCGCGCGACGCGAAGAATTATTACATCGCCCGCTACAATCCGCTGGAAGACAACTACCGACTGTACAAAGTCGTGGACGGCAAGCGGACGCAGCTTGCGACGGCGGATATCAAACACACGGACGGCTGGCACGCGCTCCGCGTGATGATGCGCGGCGAGCAAATTCGCTGCGGTTACGACGGCAAGCTTTATCTCGAAGCCCAGGACGCCACGTTCGCCGACGCCGGCCAGATCGGCATTTGGACCAAGGCCGACGCGCAAACCTACTTCGACGATCTCACGCTCGTTGTTCCGCCCGGCGCCGCGAAACCGCCCGAGGGCGACGCGGCGATTGACTGGGATAAAGCCCGGCGGCTGTTTCGCCGCAGCCAGGCCGGCGAAAAGCTGACCGCCGACGAACATGCCTATCTCGACAAAGCGAAACGCGCGCGGCAGGCCGGCGCGCGGCCCGGCGCGCCACAGCCGCCGCCAAAATTCGTCAAGCCGGCAGGCTTCAAGCCGCTGACCGAGTTCACGGCCGACGATCGCTACAAGGGGCAAGACGGCGGGCTGTACGGCGGCGGACACAACGAACCGCCGCCGGCCCAGCGGCACGCGGCGATCGAACGCAGCAAGCTGATCGCGCCCGTCGACGCCGACGGCAAGCTCGATACGGGCCGGCCGGCCGACCAGGGCAAGATCGGGCTCGTCTCGATCGGCATGTCGAACACGACGCAAGAATTCTCGGCGTTCATGCCGTTGGCCAACGCCGACCCCGAAAAATCGCGGCACGTGGTGCTGGTCGATGGCGCCCAGGGCGGCATGGACTCTCAGGCCTGGGCCGAGCCGGCGAAACTCAATCGGCCGAACGCCCGCAATCCTTGGGACGTGCTCGACGAGCGGCTGGTGAAAGCCGGCATCACGGCGCCGCAGGTGCAAGTCGTGTGGCTCAAGCAAGCCCGCATCGGCCCTGCGCGGCTCGGCGAGTTTCCCAAACACGTTGAAACGCTTCAGAAAGACCTCGCGACGATCGTGCAGGAGTTGAAGCGTCGGTTCCCAAACCTGCACGTCGCATACTTATCGAGCCGCATCTATGCCGGCTATGCGCAAACGCAACTGAATCCCGAGCCTTACGCCTTCGAATCGGCGTTCGCCGTTCGTTGGCTGATCCGCGACCAGATGGAAGGCAAGCCCGAGTTGAACTTCGATGCCGCGAAAGGCGAAGTGAAAGCGCCGCTGTTGCTCTGGGGGCCGTACCTCTGGGGCGACGGCCAGCAGCCGCGCGCGGCCGACGGGCTGGTTTGGAAGCCCGAAGATTTCGCCGCCGACGGCACGCACCCCGGCCAATCGGGCCGCCACAAGGTGGCCGAACTGCTCTTGAAGTTCTTCAAGACCGATCCGACGGCGAAGCCCTGGTTTCTGGCGCCGAATTGAGCGTTTAGCGGCCTTATTAGGTGAAGAACCACGGATAACACCGATGACACGGATGGAAATGCGCGGCAGATCAATCAAGTATCGCGATGCAAGAGTTCAAGCAAGTTGGGCGTTCGCGTCACGATGACGTCATCGAACGCATAAAGGCCACGATTCGACGCAATACCGGAGACACGCCGTCGTCACTTGCTTCCTCCTCCGTGCCATCCGTACTACAAACGTTCTATTTCTCCGCGTCTCGCGAAGATTCATGCGGCGCTTTTGGCGGAGGCGAGCCACGGATGAAACACGGATCGAACACGGATTTGACATGGTGTTTTCCAATTCGGCTTCTCACCGGCGTCTCAGTGACAAACGCCACGTTTATTTGCCCGGCAATGCCTTGGAAAACGCAACCCCAACCCTGCTAAGGGGCGATAAAACCACCCATGCATTCTGCGGAAGAGCCTCGTTCTGCATTTCATCCGTGTTTGATCCGTGTTCCATCCGTGGCTCAATGGGTTGCGGCCGAAGGGCGCGCTGGGTTCTCCGTGGCGAACCCCATCCGTGGCGAACTCAATCCGCTTGCAATTGCCGATGCCGCCGGCCAACTGTTAAATATTTAACAATTCTGCTTGCACGGCGGCGGGCGAGTCGCTAAACTGCCCGAAGTGTTAATTTCATAACACAAGGAGCCGCCCGTGCCGCGACCGCCGTCGGAAATGCTCACCGAGCGCGAAGCACGGATCATGGACGTGCTCTGGCGGCATTCCGCGGCCACCGCCGACGAGGTCCGCGCCGAGTTGCCCGGCGAACCGCACGATTCGACCGTGCGGACCTTGCTCCGCGTGCTGGAAGGCAAGGGCTTCGTCGTCCACGAGAGGCGCGGCAAGACGTTCGTCTACCGCGCCGCCGCGGCCCGCGACAAAGTGCAGCGCCAGGCGCTGCGCAGCTTTTTGGCCCGGCTGTTCGGCGGCTCGGCCGAAGATCTCGTGTTGCGCTTGCTCGAAGACGAGCAGATCACGCCGGATCAATTGGCCCAGTTGCGCCGTGCAGAGCCGAAGCGAACGCGGAGGAAAAAGCGATGAGCGCCAGAGCCGCCAAGGATCTTACGGGTTCCTCTTCTCTATTCCGGCGCTGCTCCGACATCCCGCCGTTCTCTGCGCGGAATGCACGCTTCGCGCTGCTCGGAAAGCGAGCCGTGCACCGCGAACACGCACGGGAACAGAGAAGAGGAACCCGTAAACATTTCGTGGCCCGAAGCTCGCTCGCCCGTCGAAACCCAAACAAGCCCAGTTGACAGGAGAACTCCCATGTTCGGCGCGACCGTGTTCTCGACATTCTCTCCGCAGGCGACCGCGCAGGCCTTTGGCTTCGCGATCGATTTGGGGCTCAAGGCGCTCGTGCTCTGCGCCGCCGCGCTGGCGCTCGATCGAGTCTTGGGACGGCGCTTGCTGGCGCGCTCCGCGGCGCTAAACGCCTGTCTGCTCGGGCTGGTGCTGCTGCCGGCCGCGGCGCTCGTGTCTCCGCAATGGAAGCTAAACTTCGCGGGCGAGCAAGCGCCGGCCGAATCGTCGCCTTTCGCCCTGCGAAAGGACGTTGTTTCGCGGAGCGAAACGCGACGAAACGCCGAAATGAGGCCGGCCGAGACGTCGCTCGCCGACAGCCCGGCGCAAGTCGAAGCGGCGGCGCCCGTGCTTGCGCCGGCTCTGGAATTGTCGCCTTTCGCTCCGCGAAAGGATTCCGTTTCGCGGAGCGAAACGCGACAAAACGCCGCAATGGCGCCCGTGGCCCGCTCGATCAACTGGCGGGCCGTCGTGCTGCTGATCTATGCGGCCGTCTCCCTCGGGGCCTTGCTTCGCTTGTCGCGGTCGCTGGCAGCAGTGGCGCGGCTGAAGCGATCAGGCGCGCCACTCCCCGAGCCTGCCTGGAACGACCGGCTCGCGCATTGGCGAGCGCGGCTGGGCGTGGCCCGGCCCGTGCAGTTGCGATTGACGGATCGCGTCGACGTGCCGGTGGTGGTTGGCTGGCGCCGGCCGGCGATTCTAGCGCCCCAGCCTTTGGCGGAGGCCGATAGGAAAACGATCGACGCCATCTTGCTGCACGAGTTGGCGCACGTGCACCGGGCGGATTACGGCTGGAATCTGCTGCTGAAGCTGGTGCAGGCGCTCTATTGGCCGAACCCCTTGCTCTGGCTCGTGGGCCGGGCGATGGGTCGCGTCCGCGAACAGGCCTGCGACGAATTGTGCATCCACTGGCTCGGCGGTGCGGAAACGTACCGCGCGACCTTGCTCGAACTGGCCAGCGGCCTGCTGCGCCGGCCGTTGGCGGCGCTGGGCATGGCGATGGCCGGCGCCTCTCGCTTGCAGCGGCGGCTGGAGCAGATCGACGCCAGCCGCGGCCGGGCCGAGTGTCAATCGCGATTGTGCTGGCGATTCGCAACGCTTGCCGTCGTCGCTTCGCTCGCCGGAGCGCTTGGCGCCTTGAAAATCACCAGCCGCGCCGCGGCCGAGCCGCCGGCGCCCGCTCACGTCAAGATCGACAAGAGCAAAGTCCAAGTTGATGGCAAGAAAGCGGCGGCGGCCGTTGAGAAAGAAGACGCGACTGGTACGAAGGCTCCCGAATCTTCGGCGCCGGGTAATCCGGCGGCAGGGTCGAAGGAAGAAAAGGCTCGACAGCCCGACAAGCCAGGCCCGAGCAACGCTGCGAAAGAAGGCGCCGGCAAGACGGTCGCGGACGAGCCGGCCGAACCGATCAAGGTCCGCGTCGAAAAGGTCCGCCGCGAAGATTTCATCGTACAGACGTCGCAGCCCGGGACGTTGAAACCGTCGCGCTCGATGGAACTCTACGCCCGCGTCGCCGGTCTGATTGTCGCCCGGCACGCGGGCGTGGGCGATCACGTGAAGGCGGGGCAGGTGCTGGCCGAAATCGATGCGCCGGAACTCGACGCCGAGCTGGAACAGGCTAACGCCTTGGCTGAAGAAGGCCCCGCCGCCGTCGAGCAAGCGCAAGGCAAGCTGGATGAGGCCTTGGCTGGCCTGGAAGGGGCGACGGCGGAGGTTGCCAAGAGCGAGGCAGATCTCAAGCAGGCGACAAGCCAGTTGGCGATCGCCGAAAAAGTTTACAAGCGAGCGGTGGAATTGAGGGCTCGAAAGGCGATTGATTCGCAGACAGTCGATGAAAAAGAGAGCCAGTTCAAGGCAGCCCAAGGCGCGGTCAACGTCGCGCAGGCCCAAGTCGCGGCGGCAAGAGCCGCGGTCAGGCAGGCCGAGGCAGCCGTCGCCGTGGCCAAAGCGGGCTTGCGGCTCGCTCAACTGCGTCTGGCCGCTGCGCAACAGACGTTGAAGCGAGTCGAGCAGCGGGCGGATTTCCGGCAGATCAAGGCGCCTTTCGACGGCGTGGTCGTGCGGCAAGCCGCCGAACCCGGCTCGTTGGCCAAAATCAGCGGCGTACCGCTGTTCGAGATTGCCGTTACCGGCCGCTTGACCATGGAAACGCAGATTCCCGAGAGCGATGCCTTGCGCGTGCAGCCGGGCCAGCGCGCCCAAGTCTGGCTGGACGCCGAGCGCAACGGGAAACCCCACGACGCCCAAGTGAGCCGCGTCGGCTACGCTCTCGATCCGGAGACGCGAACCATGTCGGTCGAAATTGATCTCGACAACTCCGACGGCCGTTTGCGTCCCGGCATGTACGGAAGGGTCACGATCGACTTGGAAACGCATCCGGGCGTACTGACGTTGCGGAGGATGTCAGTTTTCACGGACGGTACAGCAGGCGATGGCCGGGTTTATTCTTTCCGCGTGGTCGACGGCCGAGCCGTCAAGACGGCGGTTGTCCCCGGAGAAAGGAATGGCACGCGGCAGGTAATCAACAGCGGGCTGAAGGAAGGCGACGTTGTGATCGCAGTGCTGGAAAGAGGCCTCGAAGACGGCGTCCGCGTCGAGATCGTCGACGTCTACAAGTAGTTGGCAACGAGGATTATATAACTTCCCAAACCGACCCGCTGCAAATTCAATAGCCGGGCGACCGCGGACGATTTCAACCGAATTTGGGAGGTTCTTTAATCTTGGGCGCTAACCGCGTTCGAAGCCAGTGATGGAGCGACCGTTTGCTCTTTGGACGCGCGGGCAGCGAGACTCGCGCCGCGCCGACTACGGGTTCCTCTTCTCTGTTCTCGTGGAAGAACATTGCTGCCGAGAGAGCCGTTCGAGAGCAAGCAGTAGCGTGCTCCCAAACGCGGAAAAACAGGAACAGAGAAGAGGAACCCGTAAGCATCGAGGAATCGCTTCCCGAGACCCGCGCGGCCGGAAGCTCACCGGCCAATCGCTTGGGAACGACTTCAGTCGGCTTTAGGCGGTTATTTAATCCTGGACGCTTAGCCGCAGTCGCCGCCCCCACTTCCCGCCCACAATCACGCTGATCGTCACCGGCGGAAAGGCGAGCCCTGCGGCGGCAGTTAACTGGAATAGTCGGCAAAATCCGGCGAGCGAGGTCGGACGCCCGGCGAAACGGCCGCCGCCGGGCGTTCCGGAAACACGGCCTGCCGGCACTGCCGCCAGGCGCCATAAGCCGCGCTGGCCCAGCGGCCGGCCAGCGTGGGGGCGCCGATTACCAAGCGGCCGACCGGTTCGACGCGCGTGCTCCACTTGGCGGTGGCCCGGCATAGCGGCCCGGCGAAGTCGAGGAGCGTGCGGCCGGGTTCGGCGTGAAACCGCTCGAGCAGCTTGAGCCGCAGCAACTGCCCCGGCGTCAGCCCGGCGAAGCGTTCGTCGTAGCCGACTTTGTAGGAGAAATAGGTTCCCTTGGCAGTCAGCCCGTATTCGAACGCAATCGGCTCGCCGCCGCGGTCGAGGAAAACCAATTCCAGGCAACCGGCGGCAGCCAACCGCCGGGCTTGCTCCACATAGAATTCCAACATGCCGGGCTGCGACAGCACCGAACTGCCGGCGGCGCCCTTCCAACTGCGGTGCTCGACTTCGAAGCCCTGCCGCACCAGTCCTGGCAAGTCGCATTCCGCCGGGGCCCGCTCGATGCGCAGTTGCACTCCGCCCGCGGCTTCCGCCAGCCGCAAGCTTCTCTTCATATTGTGGCGATGCCCTTTCGACCAGCGGGCCTGGTAATCGTCCCAATCGTGATCGATTTCCACCTGCCCAACGACCGCTTGCGGCCGAACGCTGGCGGGCAAGCCGGCCCGCTGGGCCGCGGCGATGAACGCCTGCCAACGCGGCGTCGCGAAGCGGACCGCATCGAGCCACACGAGCGGGCGTCGCAGCCGGGCGAAGCCGGCGATCAACGCGTCGAGCGCCGCAGCGCTTTCCGCAGCCGGACGATCGGCCGAGGCGTCGACGAGCAGTTCGCCGCTGGCCCACCAAGGCGAAACCGGCAAGCAAGCCGCCGGCAACAGGCCCTTCAGCCGCCGGCCGACAAGCGGCAGCGCCGCCGCAAAGCGTCCGGCGTCGACCACGACGAGCAGTTCGAAGCTTTGCCGCGGCGCGAACTTTTCCAGCCAGATCGCCAGCGATTCGGCCCGCGCGGTCGGCAAGGCGACCTCGCTGCGTCGCCACAGGTCATTGTAATTGGCCGCGGCCGAAAGCAGCTCGTCGATCGTGTGCAGGCGAACGAGTTGCATTTGGGTGAAAAGAAAACGACCACGTTATCCCGCGCGCGTCAATGAGACGTTGGCTGCGCCGTGGGGCGGCCTTCCAGGCCGCCGGCCATCGACGGCCTGGAAGGCCGCCCCACGCACCGGCGCCCCTACGGCCATTGAAAGCATGGCACGCAATCAGGCGCCGTGCAGCCGCGGCTCGCGCATTCGCTACATTCGGCGCCAGCCGCACGCTATTCGATCTCTTCCTCTTTCGAGGTCATCGTCAAATCCAGTTCGCCGTCGAAATTCATGAAGTTCACGACGAGCGACAGCGAGCCAGTGATCTTCAGTTCGCTTTCGCTCGCAACCAGGCGGCCCGCCTGGCGGTCGAACCAATAAGCGTGCTTCGACGACTCGATCTTCAAATCGCTCTTGTTGACGGTGATCGGCAGCCCGCGGCCGGGCTTGACGGAGTATTCGACGCTCGAATCCGTGGCCGTGATCTTGTCGAGCAGCTTGCTGTCGGGAACCGTGGGAAACTGCGGCGCCTGGCCGTGGTATTCGTATTTGCGCTGGAAGGTCAGGACCTGGCCTTGCCCGAGTCCCAGGACGTCGGTGCGCTCCCACGTATCGCCCGGCTTCAGCGACTTCTCGGGCAGCACGTCGATCTCTTGCTGGTATTTCTCTTTCAATTCATCCGCGTTGAGTTGCGTCCCTTCTTGAATGCCTGCGACCGACACGACTTTCGAATCGGGGCCGACCGTGTGCGTCACGGTCAGGCCGTTCAGCTTGCGGTAGACGTCGAGCACCGCCTCGAGTTGCGGGTTTTCGGCCTTTTCGTCGGGCTTGGCCGAATCGAAGTGCAGCTTCTGGCCGCCCGGCAGCGAAAGCTCGGAGACGATCGACTCGAATTTGACGTCGATCGGCAGGTTGCCCTTTTCGTCTCGCTCGCGGTAGACGTATTGCTGGACCACCGTATTATCGGCCTTGGAGGGCAGCGGCATTCCGCCCAGCGTGAGCGTTTGCGAGACCTTCGAAGTATCGCGGACTTTGTACTTCACGCCCGGCTCGAACTTGGGCTTGAGCGTCACCTGCGCTTCGACCGCCGGGGCAAGCGCGACGAGCAACATGAAACAGAGCGGCAAGGCAAGTCGTGAAAACATGGGAAGGCTCCGAAACTGAGATTGAACCAACAAAAAGGCCAATGGCCCCGGCCGCCAACGGCCGGGGCGTTACTCGTAGCTGGTATTCGCCGTCCGACGACCAACCTTGAGGATCTTGCATCGGGTGTCGTTCGTCATCCGGGGCTAAATCCCGTATTCAAGTTCTTCCGCCAGCGCCACCAGTTCCCCCAGGATCATGCCGGTCGCACCCCAGATGCGATGCCGGCCCCAAAGAAAGTGCGGGGCCGATAGCTCGACGCCGCGCTGACGCCGCGCGTGACGGCCTTGGCTGGCCGGGTCGAGGAGGTGCGCCAGCGGAACTTCCAGCAACTCGGCCACTTCCAACGAGCTAGGTGCAAACGCCGGACGGCGCCGCGCCACGGCCACCCAGGGCGTAACCAAAAACTCCGTGACGAATACGTACAACGGCGACAGCCCGCCCAGCAACTCGATCTCTTCGGCGCCCACGCCCAACTCTTCGTTCAGCTCTCGCAGAGCCGCTTGCGGGCTGGTCTCTCCCGGCTCGACCGAGCCGCCCGGCAGGCTGATCTGCCCGGCATGCGCCACGAGCGTCGCCGGCCGCACGGTTAGCGGCAAATGCCACTGCCCTTCGTGCGGATAGAGCAGCAACAATACGGCTGCCGCCCGGGCTCGTATCGTCGGCGGCCCAAAGTGCCGGCCGTAGCACAAGCTCGGCTCGAACCGCCGCTGCGCCGCGCGGCCGGGCAGCGGATGTTGCCTTAGGCGCGCGGCCAGCCGCTCGGGAAAATCGGCGTTCATAGGCCGAACTCTCTCGCCCGCAATAGGCGCCGCTTGATCTTGCCGCTGGTCGTCTTGGGCAGCTCGGCGACGAACTCCACCTTCCGCGGGTGCTTGTAAGGCGCCGAGCGCTGCTTGACCCACTCCTGCAATTCCCAGGCCAATTCCTCGCTCGGTTGCCGCCCGCTGCGCAGCACGATGTATGCCTTGACGATCGAGCCGCGGACGGCATCGGGGCTGGCCACGACCGCCGCTTCGAGCACCGCCGGGTGTTCGACCAGGCAGCTTTCGACCTCGAACGGCGAAATGCGGTAGCCGCTGGCCTTGATCACGTCGTCCGATCGGCCCTTGAACCAAAACAACCCTTGCTCGTCCTTGACCAGCACGTCGCCCGAGTAATACCACTCGCCGCGAAAGATTTCGGCCGTTTGCTCCGGCTTGTTCCAATACTCCTTCAACATGCCCGGATGCGTGGCGCGGCGCACGCAGAGCACGCCCTCGCTGCCAACGGCGACTTCGTGCATGTCTTCATCCATCAGGCGAAGATCGCAGCCCGGCGCTGGCCGGCCGCAACTGCCTTCGACGTACGGCAGGCCAAGCATGTTGAAGCAATAGACCATGCACTCGGTCATGCCGATGCCGTCGAGCGGCGTGAAGCCCAGGCGCCGTTTGACTGCCGCGATCGTGTCGGGCGGCAGCGGCTCGCCCGCGCTCACGCCATGCCGCAGGCTGCCGAGCCGGGCCTGTTCGATCGCCGGATCGGCGACGAGCATGCGATAGATCGTGGGCGTGCCGACGAAGTTGGTGATGTGATATCGGTCGATCAGCCGCAGCCAGGCCTCGGGATGAAACCGGCCGTCGAGCGGGTGATACAGCACGATGCCGATGCCTGCGCGCATGGCGTACAAAAACGTGCAAGCCACCGGCAGCAGCCAGCCCAGTTCCGCCGGACACGCACAAACATCGTCGTCGCGGTAGCCGTGCCAGTATTGAATCAGCGATTCGTAGGAAATCGGATAGCGCTGGCGATGCACGACCCCTTTCGGGTCGCCGGTCGTGCCCGAGGTGTAGGCGATGAACGCCACGTCGTCGCTGGCAGTATCGGCCGGCGTGAACTCGGGCGAACCTTGCTCGACAAGGCGCCAGAAATCGAGTTGCCCCGCGCCGAGCGGCTGGCCGGCGTAGGGAATGGCGATCAGGCGCTCAAGCGCCGGCGCCCCCGCCGCGGCCGCTTCCACTTCCGCCGCCAGGCCGGTGGTGGTCACGACGGCCACGGCGCCCGAGTCGCGCAGGCGATATTCGATCTCCGCCGCGCGGAACTGCGTGCTCGAAGGAATAAACACGCCGCCGAGTTTGGCGACGCCCAAGGCCGCAATGTAGAACTCGGGCAGGTTCGGCAGCCGCAGCAGCACGCGATCGCCGCGCTGGACGCCGAGCTTCGCCAGCGCGTCGGCGAAGCGGCTGCTGGCGGCATCCATTTCGGCGTAGGTGAATTGCCGCTGCTCGCCCGCGGAGTTTTCCCAGCTCAGGCAGACGCGCTCGCCTCGCCCGGCATCGACATTGCCTCGGGTCAGAGCGACGCCGAGATTATATCGCGGCGGAATCGCGGCCCACGGATCGGCGTCGTTCCACAGCGATTGGTAATCCATGGTCGCGATCGAAAGGATGGAAAGATTCTTATCAGGGGATGGGGAGATGAAGAGGAGATCAGGGGATGAGAACCAAGCGATATCCCCCTATCCCCTTGAAAAAACGTCAATCCGCCCCGCCGCCCAAATCATACGCCGCATACGAATTATTCTGGTACAGCCGCGGCAGAGCAAGCGGCGGCTCGGCCTCGGTGAGCAAATAATCGGCGCCATACTTGGCGCCCAAACGGCGTAATTCGCCAGGGCTGCGCTCGGACAGCGATTCGAGCCACATGCCCTGAATCTCGGGCGCCGGCGAACCGTAGATTTCTTCCAGTCGCTTCCACCAGGCGACGATCGCCCGAGCGTCTTGCGGCAAATCTTTCCACGACACGACCTGGCCGCGACCGGCGTACCAGGTGAACGTCTGGGCGTTTCGCGGCGTCAAGAACAGCGCGTCGGCCGGCGTGTGCTCGGCGGCCCACTGGCAGGCCGCTTGCCAATCGGCGTGGTCGAGCGCCTTGCCCGGTTTATCGGCGCGCGGCGGGCCGTCGAAACCCTTCGTAATCGCGTAGTCTTGATGCCGATAAGCGGCCAACGCGAGACTCGCCGCCAGGCAAACGGCGCCCGCCGCGCGAGCCCGCCGGCCGGTGCTGAACGCGGCCGCCGCGGCGAGCGCGATCCCCAACGGCAACATCGCGTCGGCCAAGCGAAACCAGTACAACCGCAACAGCGCGGCCGTGGCAGCCGGATAGATATTGGCGAACAACGAGACGCACACCCCGGCGAGTTCGATCGACAAGGCGCCCAGCACGAACTTGCGAATCCGCCGCAGGCGTTCTTCGCACGGCACCAACTCGCACAGGACGAACCATGCCAGCACCATCACCAACTGGGCGACGATCAGTCGGATCGGAAAAGCTTGCGGCACAAGATGGTGCTTCAGTCGCTTGAAGACGTAAATCTCGTGCGCCATGGCGGCCGTTTCGGCATCGATGCCCGAGTTGAGCGCCAGCCCAGGCAACAACCCCGGCAAGGCGAGCAGCAACCCGCCCAGCAAGCCGGGCCCAAGCCGCACCAGCGCCGGCCGCTCGCCGGCCGACAGCAGCCAGCAGCAACCGATGGCCACGGTCGACCAGCCGCCGACCAGCACGTGCAAAGCCGACGCCGCGCCGCAGATCGCCAGAGCCGCGTTCCAGCGCCCTCGCGCCAATTCCCCCAACGCAAGGAACACCAGGACATACGCCAGCCCCTTGGCCTCGAATCCGCCGACGACCCATTCGCCGGCCATCTGATATCCGGCATTGAGCGTCAAAAACAAGGCGCCCGAAAGGATCGCCCAGCCGGGCTTGGGCGCAATCGTCCAACTCAATCGCCTCCAGGCCCAGGCCAACAGCAGCCACGTCGCCAGACGCCCGCACCAGGCGACTTGCGGCAGTTCGAGCCAGCGCGTCAACCAGCCCAGCGCGACGTAGAACGCGCGATGAGTGTCAGCCGAATTGAAAAAAAAATCGTGCTCGGCCCACTCTTGGTTCCAAAAGTGCTTGGCCTTGCCCAGATAGTGCGGCTCGTTCACGTCGGGCGGCGGCCAGGCGGCTTGCGCGGCGAAGATCAGCGTGATGCAAGCGACTTCCAGCGCCGCCAGCGACCAGCGTGAGCGAGCTTCAGGATGGGACTCAGCGGCGGGCAGGTTCAAAGCGAGCGGGCTTTCGGGGGGCGTGGGGTTCGATCGACGCGGGCGACGCGGATAGCCTACCGAGCCGGGTAGCCGCTGTCTAACGTAGGTCAGGCTTTCCAGCCTGACAGGCTTTTTTCGAGACATTCGTCAGGCTGGAAAGCCTGACCTGCGCGGCGCCTTTTCAGATGCGAGCCGAACTCCTATATTTCGACAGGTGCTTTGTTCGTCACTCGCTTCATTTTCAAGGAAGGGCCGCCGTGGCAGACGCGACTCCCGGCCGCGCATTACGCGAAGCCGTCGCCGATTCAACGCTGGCCATCCCCGGCGCCTTCAACGCGCTGGCCGCGCGGATGATCGAAGACGCCGGCTTCGAGGCGGCGTATCTTTCCGGCGCGGCCTTCTCGGCGGGCGAGTTGGCCCTGCCCGATATCGGCCTGTTCACGCTCACCGAGCTGGTCGAACAAACGCGGCGCATTACCCGCAGCGTCGATATTCCGCTCGTGGTCGACGCCGATACCGGCTTCGGCGAGGCGGTCAACGTCGAGCGCACCATCATCGAATTAGAGGCGGCCGGGGCGGCGGCCATTCAACTGGAAGACCAGCAGTTGCCTAAGCGCTGCGGGCACCTCTCGGGCAAGTCGCTCGTCGAGCCCGAAGCGATGGCCGCCAAGCTGCGGGCGGCAGTCGCCGCCAAGAGCGACGTCGATCTGATCATCATCGCCCGCACCGACGCCCGCGGCGTCGAGAGCTTCGACGACGCCGTCGACCGCGCCAAACGCTATCTCGACGCCGGCGCCGATTGGATTTTTCCCGAGGCGCTGGCCGATCGCGAAGAGTTCGAACGCTTCTCGCTTGCCGTCGACGCGCCCCTGCTGGCCAACATGACGGAATTCGGCAAAAGCCCGCTGCTGCCGCTCGACGAATTGGCCCAGATGGGCTACGCCGGCGTGTTGTTCCCGGTCACGTTGTTGCGTGCGGCGATGAAAGGGGTCGAGGCCGCGCTGGTCACGATCATGGCCGACGGAACGCAGCGCGAATTGCTTGACTGCATGCAGACGCGGCAAGAGCTGTACGATCTGCTCGGCTATAGCGACTACGAAGCCCGCGACCGATCGTTCTTCGAAGGCGAGGGAGAAACGCCGTGAGCGAAGAGATTTACAGCCCTGGCTTGGAAGGGGTGGTGGCGGGCGAAACGGCCGTCAGCACGCTGGCCGGCGGCTTGCAGTATCGCGGTTACGCGGTCGAAGAACTGGCCCAGCACGCCACGTTCGAGGAAGTCGCCTATCTGCTGCTGCACGGCGAACTGCCTGCGGCGGCCGAATTAAAGGCATTCAAGGATCGGCTGACCGACGCCATGACCGTGCCGGCGGAGATGATCGCGACGTTGAAGTCGATTCCACGAAATGCATCGCTGATGGACGTGATGCGTTCGGGCGCCAGTTTGCTGGCCCACTGGGATCCGGAAACCGCCGACAACAGCCATGCAGCCAACGTCCGCAAGGCCGAGCGCCTGCTGGCCCAGTTGCCGGTGGTGATGGCCGCTCGGCAGCGGCTCGTCGAAGGCCAAGAGCCGGTCGCCGGCGAACCGCAGCGTTCGCTCGCCGGCAACGTGTTGTGGATGCTCACGCACTTGGAACCCAGCGAGCGGGCGATCAAGGCCATGGACGTCTCGCTGATTCTCTACGCCGAGCACGAGTTCAACGCCTCGACCTTCACGGCCCGCGTGGTGGCGTCGACGCTCAGCGATTTGCACTCGGCGGTCACGGCGGCCATCGGCGCCTTGAAGGGCCCGCTGCACGGCGGGGCGAACGAGCGGGTGATGGAGGTGCTGGCCGAAGTCGGCTCGGCCGACCAGGCCGAAGCCTGGATTCATCAAGCCCTGGCCGAAAAGCGGCGGATCATGGGCTTCGGCCACCGCGTCTACAAGACCGGCGACCCGCGGGCCGTGTACCTGAAAAAGCTCTGCGGCGAGTTGGCTCGCGAGACGGGCCACGAAGACATGGAGCAGATGGCCGAGGTGATCGAGCGGGTCGTGACGCAAGAAAAGAAGCTGCCGCCGAATCTCGATTGGCCCAGCGCCCGGCTGTATCACTATCTCGGCTTGGCGGTCGAGCTTTATACGCCGCTGTTCGTCGTTAGTCGCGTCGCCGGCTGGAGCGCTCACGCGATCGAGCAGTTGGACAACAACCGCCTGATCCGCCCCCGTTCGCGCTACACCGGCGCGGCGCCGCGAAAGTTCGTGCCGCTCGCATCGCGCTAGTTCGCGGCCTTGGGGCTTCGTAGCGCTTTGCGGCGCAAATTCACCGAATACAACGCTCCCCAGCCAAGCCGATTTACGGCTATCATCGCACTGCCTCTTGCTCTTGCCCGTGCGGCTTGGGGCGATCATGCGGCCAAGATGGCCAAACTCACTCAGCCGACTTGGAATCCGAACCTGGGGACTTTGGATTTACCGAAGATGGCCAACCGCGCGAGAAATCTTCGGCCCATTGTCCGCCTTCAGCGGTTGGTCCATTCAAATCTCTCCTCCGCGCCTCCGCGTGAGCCCATTCGGCAGGAGCGCACGCGGAGGCGCGGAGAGGGGAACTCTCGAAGATGGCCAAGCCCGCCAGGCAAATTGGAATCCGGAACTTCCAATACTCCCAAGATGGCCAACTATGGATGGCTCGGATGGCACGGATATTCCCCTGCTCGTTATCCGTGCAATACGAAGCGTTTCTCTGGACGCGAATGATGCGACCCAGCGATCAGCTCGATCGCCAGATCAATCTCAGCCAACTCAACGGGCCGCTGGTCGGCGCCGCTCGTCCCGCCGTGCTGAGCAACCACACCGACTTCTGGGCGCAGGGCTTTACCGTCGGGCTACAGTTCAACTATTGAGAAGACGGAACCACGGATGGCGCCGATGGCTCGGATTTTTGACTTCGAATCAAAAGCTTGCGTAAATCTTTCCGCCGAGAGAAAATGCGGCCGTCGGGCTGCTCTTGCCGGAACCGCCCCGATCACATCACTCGATCACGTCCGAAACCAGGGGAAGGAAAATGCCAGTCATCGTAATAGCGTTGTTCTTTGCGGCGGCCTTCCTCGGCGTTGTCGTCGCCGTTGCAAGAAGTCGCTTCGCAAATGGCGGCGTTTGCTTGCTTTCCTTCTTTGCAACTATCTTTTTCTTAGTTTTTCTTTCGCCCTTTTTGGCTGGCCAGGCGGCGTTGACCTTTCTGTTAGCCGTTGGATGCCTTCTCTTTCGGGCGAAGCCGAGGGTCGTTATTGGCGCCGCACTTGTGGCAACGGCGGTCAGCTTCGGCTTCGCCATCAGGCTGCCTAGCGCGGAATTGCAGAAAAGGGCAAAACTTCGGGAGGAGTTCCCGCTGGAATCAATGTCGAGCCGGCTGGCATACGAGGCCCGTGCGGCAGCTTCGCCGAAAGCTTCATTGCGGGCAACTGATCTCGTCCCAGAAGTTGAGCAACGGCTGCAGCAATTCGAGAACCAGTTTCGTGGCAATACGCGGAGATACATGCTCAGTTCGCTGCACGACAAGGTCAAAGACGACTTTGTCATGGCCCGTGGATTCGGACTAGTTCGAATGATGGGCGTGCGACGAGAAGAGATTGAGTTGCCCGAACCGAAGCGAATCCCGCTGCCGCCGAAAGCGAACCCCTCTTATCGTCCTGACTTGGAGCCTGTCGCTCCTTTGGCAGACGATGATGCCGTCCAGAAGGCTCTTCCTTCGCGCAGCGACTTGCTTTCGCTGCACTCGTCGGGCTTGGAGGATTTCCTTGATCCCGAAATGTTCGGCTACGTAAAAGACCGAGACCACGTGGCCGGCTTCGAGCCGCATCGATTTACGAAGATGCCGAAGATGCCGAGGATCCGTGACAAGAGCCGCCCGAAAACGAAGTGGCAGGTCACTCGGCTCGACCTCGTCAGCCTGCTCAAGCACGAGACTCCCGTGGCTTACGTCTCGAGGAATCTCCCGCAAATGGATGATCTTGATGACGCTCCGACTAGGCTCCTTGATGAGTTCGAGCGAGCAGCTCTGGAACGGCTGCGATCCGAAGAAGATTTGGTGATCGACGAGGCGGGAGACCGGATTCGAATGCTCGGCTCTCTGCGTGCCGCCGAAGACTGCGTTGCGTGCCACTCGGTTCGGCGAGGCGACCTGCTGGGAGCTTTCTCCTACGAATTGACGCCCGTTTCCCCGCCCTCGAAAAAGCCGGCCAAAGCGGCCGGAGAGCCGCAAGCATCGATTTCGAACCAATGGTTGAGGACGGGTGACTTCCTTGGCGAAGTGGCCGCGTTCGAAGACGCCAACTGACAAATCCCGGCAAGCGTCACTTTGCCGCCTGGTCGTTCGACGGCGCCGCGGGCGGATCGAACTTGCGAATCTCCTGGCCGTTCTCGCCGTTCCATTCGTGCAGCACGCTGTCCTGCCCGCCGCCGAGATGGATCTTGCCGTCGGGCGTAGTGGCGGCCGAATACATGAAATCGCTGCCGCCGCCGAAATTGCGCACGTTCTGGGCGTTGTCGACGTTGTGTAGCCGCACGGTCTTATCGCCCGAACTGGTCAGCACCATCGAGGTCGGGCCGATGAAATTGATCGAGGTGACCTCTTTGCCGAAACCCTGGATCGTGCGCAACTGATCGCCGGTGGTGAAATCCCAGATCTTGATCACGTTGTCGGCGCCGCAACTCGCCAGCAGTTTGCCATCGGCCCGCCAACGCACGCCGAGCACGTGGTGCGTGTGCCCTTCGAACGAACGGACGAACTTGCCGCTGACAACCTCGAACACCTTGACGAACTTGTCGGCGCCGCACGAGGCAAGCAAGCTGCCGTCTGCCGAGAAGTCGATGCCGAATACCGTGTCGCTGTGCGCATCGGGGAATTCGCGAACCAAGCTGCCGTCGGCCACGTTCCACAGCTTCAACTCGCCGCTGCGCGACGGATCGCCGCTGCCCGAGGCCAGCAGCTTGCCGTCGGGACTGAAATCGAGCGCCGTGACGCGGTCGATCAAGGGGCTGGCCATGCCGCCGCCGATCGTTCGCTCCCAGGCCCATTCAGGATGGGCATTGAAGACCGCGGCCGATTTGTCGGCCGAAGCTGAAATCAACTTGCCATCGGGCGTGTAAGCCACGGCCAACACGGCGCCGGCCTGGCCCGAGTAGATTTCGCTGACCGCGCCGTTCTCGGCGCTCCAGGCGTGGATCAACTTGTCGTCGCCGCCCGCGGCCAACTCGGCGCCGTCACGCGAGAAGGCCACCGTGCGGAACGGCAGCTCGGTGGCGGCGGCCGCTTTCTTGGATGCTTCGAGTTGCGCCTCGGTCTCTTTGACCTTGGCCTCGGCGGCCTGTTGCACGGCTTTGGCGACCGGAATGAAATCGGTCGTCCGCTTGGCCGCGGCGTTGGCGCCCTCGAGGGCCTTGTCGCTGGCGACCTTGGCTGTCTCGGCCGCCTTGCGGGCGTTCTCGGCGTCGGTGAACGCTTTGGTCTTGGCCGCGGCGTCGTCGTTGGCCGCCTTCAACTTCGCCGGGGCTTCGGCCGCCACTTTGTCGGCCGCAACCTTGGCATCGTTGGCGGCTTTCAATTTCGCCGCAGCATCGGCTGCCGCTTTTTCGGCCGCGACTTTCGCGTCTTGGGCGGTTTTCAGCTTAGCCGCGGCGTCGGCTGCCGCTTTCTCGGGCCCGACTTTCGCGTCCTGCGCCGTTTTCAATTTCGTCGCCGCATCGACGGCCGCTTTTTCCGCCACGGCGGCAGCGTCCTGGGCCGCTTTCAGCTTCGCTGCGGCCTCGGCGGCGGCTTCCTTGGCCTTGGCCAGATCTTGATTGTTGGCATCGCCATCCGCGGCGGCTTTGGCTTTTGCCGCAGCGTCGAGGGCCGCCTTGTTTGCCGCGTCGGCGTCGGCCACGCCCTTTGCCGCGGCGACCTTGTTCGCCTCGGCGGCCTTGCTGGCCGCTTCCGCGTCAGTGGCAATTTTTACGGCGGCCACCTTGGCGGCTTCGGCGGCCTTGCTAGCCGCTTCGGCGTCGGCGGCGACTTTTACGGCCGCGACTTTCGCCGCCTCGGCCGCTTTGTTCGCTGCGTCGGCGTCGGTCACGGCTTTGGCGGCGGCGACTTTACCCTCTTCGGCGGCTTTGGCCGCCGCGGCAACGTCGGCCGCCGCCTTGTCGGCGGCGACTTTGGCTTCCATCGCTTTCTTGGCCGGATCGGTCTTCTCGGCCAGCGCTTTGACGGACGCAGCCTGCGCGTCGGTCGCTTTCTTCACATTGTCGGCCTCGGCTTTCGCGGCATTTTCCGCCGCGGTCGCGGCGGCCGTTTCGGCGGCGAGGATGTTTTTGCGAGCCTGCACGCTGCGTTCGATTTCGGACGCGTTGAACGCGGCGCGATAGTCGCCCTTAAGTTCGGCCACCTGCTGGAAGTTCTGCCCGTTCCAGAGCCGCACGATGTTGTTGGCGCCTGCCGAGGCCAGGCGTTGTCCGTCGGGCCGCACGGCGACGCTCGTCACCGGTCCGCCGTGATTGAGTTGCTGCATCTGCTGGCCATTGTCGACGTTCCACATCCGCACCGTGGCGTCCTGGCTGCCCGAGATGATTTGCACCGGCGCCGTGGGCACGGTGTCGAGCGACGTCACCGGAGCCCCATGCCCCGCGATTTGTCGCACCAGCGCCAGCGGCCAGATTCGCACGCTGTTGTCGGCCGAGGCCGAAATCGCCAGCTCGCCCTTTTCGCCCGCGCCGGCCAGGGCGATGATCGCGCCGCTATGTTCCGCGAAGGCCTGCTCGGTTTCGCCGGCGGCGACGTTGAATACGAACGTCTCGGCGCCATTGGCGCCGCCGGCGATTACATGCACGTTATCCGACGAGAAGGCCACGCTTCGCACCGGGCCGCTGAAGCCGCCGAACGGCGGCTTCGGTCCCGGGGCGCCATTGCCGGCGTTCCAGATCCTGACGGTCTTGTCTTCACCGGCGGTGGCCAACCAATTGCCGTCGGCGCTTTTGGCCAGGGCGTTCACCGGGCCGCCGGCCTGGGCTGCATAACGCTGGGCGCCGTCGCCCGACTGAAATCCGCGCACCGTGCCGTCGGCAGAAGCCGAGAGCACCAGGCTGCCGTCGTTGCTGTATGCCAGGCCGCTGATGCGCCCGGTGTGGCCGAGCAGCGGGCGTTCGAAGTGCAGCGTGTAATGTCGCAGCAGCTTGTTCGCTCCTCCGGCGAGCACGTCCGCCGGCCCGGCGCCGAACTGGCAGCAAGCCAGCCCGCCGTCGATCGTCAGGCTTTCCAGGATCGCGCCGCGGGCCACGTCCCAGACGATGGCTCGCTCGTTCGCGCCGCCGCTGACCAGCCGGGTCATGTCGATGCTGAACGCCAGCGAACTGACCGGCGCGTTGTGGCCCGCCAATGCGGCCAGCGCCTTGCCGTTGCTAATTTGAAACAGCTTCACCGACTTGTCGGCGCAACCGACTGCAATCCGATTATCGTCGCGGGCCAAGGTTAACGACGTGGCCGGTGCGCCCGCGGGAATCGCGAGAATTTGGGCGCCGTCGGCCGGATTCCAGGTGCGCACGGTCTGATCGGCCGAGGCCGAGATCACGCGCTGGTTGTTGCTCGTCATCGCCACGGCGACGATCGCCCCGCCATGGCCGGCGAAGTTTTTCAGTTCGGCGCCGTCGGCCGCGTTCCATAGTTTGAGCGTGTTGTCGGCAGCGCCCGAGACGACCTGCCCGCCGGTGGAATCGAAGGCCACGCCGTTGACGGCGGCCGCGTGTGCGGCGAACTTGGCGAGCTCTTTGCCGTCGGCCAGGTTCCAGACGCGGGCCGTTTTGTCGGCCGAGCCCGAGGCGAGCTTGGCGGCATCGGCGCTGAAGGCCAGCGCCGTAATCGGCGCCTCGTGGCCGAGAATCGTTTTGGCGATCGTGCCGGCTGCGATGTCGCGGACGAGAATCGCCGGCTTGCCGCCGGACATTCCGGCCGTGGCCAGCCACTTGCCGTCGCGGCTGACGGCGGCAACCGCGGCCGGCGACTCATCGACGCCCCCTGCGCCCGGACCGGCCAGCACTCGCGGGGCAGGCGTATCGAGTTTCCAGAGGGAGATCGAACCGTCGGCAAAACCGCTGGCCGCCTGGTTGCCGCTGGGGTGAAACGCAATGGCCTCGGCCTGCGCGGCGCCGGCTTCGAGTTTGAGCACCGGTTGCCCGGCGGCGATGTCCCAAATGAGCATCGTCTTGTCGGCGCCGGCGCTGGCCAGTCGGGCGCCGTTGGCTTGGAATGCAATCGAAGTCACCGCGCCGGCGTGGCCGGAAAGGGTCTTCGTGACTTGCTTGGTCGCCAGATCGAAAATGCGGATCGCGCCATCGGCGGAAGCCACGGCCAGCGATTTCTTGTCGGGGCTGACGGCCAGCGCCGTCGCCGGAGCGGCCAGGCCGGCCAAAGCCGGCGCCGCGCTCGCGGGCGTTTGCCAGACGCGAATCAAATTGTCGCCGCCCGCGGAGGCCAGGCGGCTGCCGTCGCCCACGATGGTGAGTGCAGCCAGCGGAGTCGGCGTATCGATGCGTCCTGCCGGCGCCCCGGCGGGAAGCTGCCAAACGCGGATCGATTTATCCTGCGACGCGGAATACAGTCGGGCGCCGTCGGCGGCGAACCGCAAGGCGGATACGGGCGCGGTGTGCCCGGCCAGAGCCTTGACCATCTGTCCGGTGCTCAAATCGAACAGTTTCACGGCGTTTTCAGGCGCCGCAACGGCGAGCCATTTGCCGTCGGCGCTGACGGCCACGGCGCCCAGCGCGTCGTTCGAAGCGGCTTCGAGAGTGGCCAGGCGGATGTCGTGCGGACGCCGCCAGAGCTTGATTGTGCGATAGCCGCCCGAGGCCAGCACTGAACCATCGGGACTGAAGGCCAACGATTGGATCAAGTCCAGATCAGCCACGCCCGGCTTGTTGTAGACGCCCGACTTCATTAACTCGGGATCGGTCAAGCGGCCGATCAAGCGACCCGTGGGCAAGTGGTAGATGAAGATCTGGTTGGCCCGTCCGCAAGCGGCGTATTGACCGTCTCGCGTGACGGCCACGGCATAGATCGGATTGACGCCGGGCGGCAGCGGTTGCCATTGAATGGCGCCCGCCTGGCCAGTGACGGTACCCGTGGCGCCCTGGTCGATCCACAGTTTAATCAGGCCCAGCTCTTCGGGCTTAAGCGCCGGGGCAGCGACCTTGTTGCCCTTGGGAGGCATCAGCGAATCGACCTGGCCGGTAGCCCGGCCGAGCAACAAGCTCTCGGCCGAATTCTTGGGCACGACGGACGGGCCGCTATCGCCTCCCTTCAGGATCGTCTGCGGGCTTTCCAGCACGAGTTGGCTTTCCGCCGTGGTAGCGTTGTGGCAAGCGAGGCAGCTCTTGTTCAAGAGCGGCAGGATTTCGCGCTCGAAGTCGACCGGCGTATCGCGTTTGATTTCAGCAATTGCGATTGTTTCGTCCTCGGCCGCGGCCGCAATGGCGCCGGTCGACAAGATCGAACCGCAGGCTAGCCCCGCGAATGCTAAAACCGCTCGATTGAAAGTATTCCGCCGCATAATCAAGTTCCTAGCCGGTTGACCCCGAGTTACCAGTGCAATCGAGCCCCGAACGCCTGATTCATAACTAATCCAAATCCCAGATTACTTGGCCGCCTCGACTTTTTCGACCACCAGGTTCACCGGTTGATCGATCGTCACTTGTTGACCGTTGAGCGTGGCGATCGCTTTGACCGTGAGCTGATGCGTGCCGGGCGTGGCATTCGCCGCGGCTTGCACCACGATTTTTCCGTCGACCTGTCCCGCGGGAATGGTCACGGCAGGAATATTGATGCCTGCCACCCCGCCGGGAAGAGCGATTTGCAATTGCACGGCTTCGTTATAGTTGTAAAGCCGGGTGAGTTTGATTGGAAACTCGACCTGGGCGCCTTGCTTGACGGCCGGGGGCGCCGTGGCGGCGAACGTAATCGGCGAAGGGGTGATTTTGAAGGTCGCGGTCGTGGACGGTTCGAACAGCGCCAGGTCTTTAGGCGCTGCGGCGTTGGCCGTGTCGGCGGCCCGCTTGTCGCGAGCCGCCTTTAAATCGGCGGCGGCTTTCGCCTTGGCGGCGGCGTCGGCGGCGGCTTTTTCTGCAGCAACTTTGGCTTCGGCGGCGGCTTTATTTTTGGCCTCGGCGTCTGCCAGAGCTTTTGCGGCCGCGGTTTGAGCGTCGGCGGTCGTTTTCGCTTTGGCTGACGCATCGGCAGCGGCCTTGTCCGCAGCCTCTTTGGCCTTGGCCAACTCGGCGTTGTTTGCATCGGCGTCCAAAGCCGCCTTCGCGGCGGCGGCTTTGTCGGCGGCCGCTTTGGCCTCGGTCGCGGCTTGAGCGGCGGCCTGGTCGGCGGCTTGCTTGGCCGTCGCGGCGGCCTTCGAAGCGGCATCGGCATCGGCAGCCGCTTTGGCAGCCGCTTGCTTGGCCGTTTCGGCGGCTTGAGACGCGGTCGCCAGATCGGCCGCTAGCTTTTCGCCTTCCGCTTTGGCCTTGGCCGCCGCCTCGGCGGCCAACGGATCGCGCTTGTAGCTGACCGTCGATTGCACTTGCAAGTAGATCGAAAAGGTCCCCAGCGGTGCGTTGGCGTTGATCTGGGCCTGGAACTTCCCTTCGTTGGTATTGCCGTCGAACGCGAGCGGTTGCGGGGCGACGTTCGGCGGCAAGCCGAGCGCGGTCAGCGTCAGATTGCCCTTGATCTCGCCGCGGCGCGTGACCTTGACCGGAATCTCCAACTTGCCGGCGCGCGACATCTCCCACGGCTTGCTCTCGCCGAATTCGACGATAAAGGGCGCGGTCTCGTTGCCGATCACCGAGAGCGTCAGACTGCGCGCCATGCGTGCGTGTGCGGCAATGTTCTGGGGCGCCGCGTGCAACACCGTACCGGGCCGAGCCGCGCGGGCGACCTCGGCTTCGCCGATCTTAGCGCGGCCGATAACTTGAATGTTGCCGGCGAAGGCCGGCGCCTGATCGGCGGCCGAGAGCACAAGCGTGGCCGAATTCTGACCGACCGCGATCACCACCGGCTGGCTTGTGACTCCTGCCGGCAGGCCTTCGGCCGAGACGGTGATCTCGCCGGCGAAGCCGTCGCGACGGTAAGCCGCGACGTCGATCCGCGCCGCTTCGCCGCGGCGGAGCACCGCGTTCCACGGACGCGCTTCGGTCTTGTTGTTCGCCGGAAACGGGGGCACGGCCGCCAGGCGGAAATCGGGCCGTTCGGGGCGAATCGCCAGCCGATACAAACGCCGCGGATCGGCGTCGACGCTTTGGTAGAGATCGCGGATGAGTGCACGGTAGAGTCCGTCGGCCGGCGCGGCGAAGCGGAAACTGCCGTCGCCGTTGGCGGTATTGAAAGACAGTCCGCCGGCGTTCACTCCGTTGTCATCCAGTTCTTGCAGATCGGCGACTTGTTCTTCGCCCTTGTCGTTCTTGGTGACGCGCTGCAACAACACCGACGGATCGGTCGGCAGCCCGAGCCGCTGAGAGATGATTTCGAGCCAGTAGACTTGTCCTGCTTTGGCTTCGAATTGAAGCCAGTCATGATCGCCGCGTGGACCGAACTGCCCGACGAATTCGCACGGGACGGCGATGGTTTGCGCCTTGGTCGGGTCGTCGTTCGGCTCGACTTCCATGACGATCGGCGCCGAGGCAAAGCCGATGAAATACGGATTTGACGTGCCCTGCGGCGTTTTCAAGCGATACTCGATGCCGTCGAGTTCAACTTCCTCCGGCTTGACGAACTGGCTGGCCAGCGGCCGCTCGGCGGCGTTGTCGGCGGGCAGTTCGATTTCGACCGCCGCTTTTTCCAGCGGCCGGCCATCGATCGTAAGACCATCGGCCGCCGCGCCGCCGGGCAGGTTGCGGCCGTAAATCGTGTAGATCCCTTTCGTGCCGGGCAAGCCGGCCGGCGGCACGATGTAGTCGATATGAGGCGCCGTGCCGATCGAAATGCGGTAGAAATACTCCGGACCGCCGCCGTACACGAAGTCGTAGACCTTCAAGAAGTATTCGCCGTCGGCGGCCGCCGCCAGATCGAGAAACGGATCGCGCCGTTCGTCGTCTTGGCTGCGAAGCAATTGCCGTCCCGCGGCGTCGTAGAGCGCCAGCGTGCCGTCCATTCGCGAATCGATCCGCTCGGCCCAGCAGTCGATCAGAATTCGCTGGCCCGCCTTGGCGGCGAACTTGTACCAGTCCGAGTTGCTGCCGTCGGCCGTGCCGTTGATCGTGGAGTTCAATTCCACGGCCATCGCTTTGTCTTGCGAATTGTCGCCGGGCTGTTCGCGAACCTCATTCCATTCGCCCACGACGAACGAGCGCGGGTTCGACATGCCAAACGTGCCGACCGCCCGTACGTCGTACACGCCGGGCGGAACATCGGCGGCGATCGTTACCTGGAATTGCCCGACCAACGGCTCGGCAGCGACAGGCAACGGCCCCGGCGGCGCCATCTTTTGCGCGGCGGTGATGCCGGGGTGCGAGAAATAGAGTTGGTGTACGCCGTCCAGATCGGCGCCCGCAGAGAGCGTCAGATCGACGGTCGTTCCCGCTTTGCCGCCCGGAGGCGAAACGGCAAATAGTTGCGTGACGGGCAATTGCGCCCGCGCGCTATGCGCCATTGCAAGCGTCAGCACTGCAACGCCCAGGGCCAGACCCCGGGCGGCGATGCATGGGGGCGCCGACAAACGGGGCGCCGACAAACGTTGCGAACCTAGCGCGGCAGCTCCCTTTACGTTCCGCGCAGGGCGCACGGAAACGAAGAATCGTGTCATGGCGAGCCTCCTCGGGCTGGGATCCTGGGCTACTAAAACCCAAGGGCTGGGGTCTGGCGTCGACGCCGCCGCTGGCCGGCAAAGGCGCCGGCCAACCGGACAAGCCGCGAGTGGGGAACTCGGGGCAAGGCGCCGCGATTCGGGCGAGGCGTTTATTACTTAGCTTAGTTCAAGTTTCGCGGTTTTCGCCAGGCAATTTCGGTCGAATTGAAATCGGCCTCCGTGCCAAAAACGGGTAAACCTGTGGTGAATTCAACTTCCCAGGCAACCCGCGGCAAGGAGGCCGAA
>Ga0307374_10000949_pt1 | contig 54534 bp, 66 predicted proteins | sample OX3MG_FD_202532 | JGI IMG/M metagenome (GOLD analysis project Ga0307374, IMG submission 202532) | Soil microbial communities from Risofladan, Vaasa, Finland - OX-3 | ecosystem: Environmental > Terrestrial > Soil > Coastal area > Acid sulfate soil | place: Finland: Risofladan, Vaasa | collected...
GGAATGACCGGTGATCCAGCCGATGTCCGCGGCGCACCAGTACGTGTCCTCGGGGTGGATGTCCTGGTAATACTTCGACGTCCCGGTTACGTAGGAGAGATAACCGCCGGTGCTGTGCTGACAGCCCTTGGGCCTACCCGTCGTGCCACTCGAGTACATGATGAAGAGCGGCGCCTCGGCCGGCATGGAAACGGGCTCAACCAGTTGTCTCTTGTACTCGGGCAAGATTTCGTCCACGAAAAAGTCTCGACCCGGGACCATCGGGCTCTTGGACGCATACTCGCCGGGATTCCTGCGAAATACCAACACCTTCTCGACCGTGACGCCTTCTTCGAGGGCCCTGGCCACCGCCTCATCGGCCTTGACCTTGTGGTCTTGGAGCTCACCGTTGCGGTAGTAGCCGTCGATGGTGACGAGAATCTTGCTCTTGGAGTCGGCAATGCGCCCTCCGCACGCGGCACCGGAAAATCCACCGAAGACTTGGGAGTGAATCACACCGAGACGAGCGCACGCGAGCATCGCCACGGGCAGGTCGGGCACCATCGGCAGGTGGAACGTTGCCACGTCACCGGTCTCGAGACCGCAGAAGTCCCGAAGCAGTGCGGCGAACTCATTCACCCGAACGTAGAGCTCCTGATAGGTGATCGCCTCGGTAGGGGCGTCTTCGAGTTCAGGAACGTAGATGATTGCCGCCTTATTGCGATCGGTCGCGAGGTGCCGATCGACGCAGTTGTACGAGGCGTTGAGGCGCCCTCCGACAAACCATTTCCAAAACGGCGCGTTACTCGTATCGAGCGTTGTGTGCCAATAGGTGTCCCAGGACAGGAGGTCGGCGTACTCCTTGAAGCACTCGGGAAATTTGTCCTCAGTGAAGCGCTCGCGAATGGCCGGATCTGAGACATTCGCCTGCCCGATGAATTTTGCCGATGGATAGTAGTACCCTTCCTCGCGCCAGTGCACTGCGATCTGAGATTCCGAGGCCTGCTCCGATTCGACCGCTTCAGCTCCTTGATCACTCTTTTTTGCCATGCTCTCCCCGCTTTCTCAGAAAATGCCCGAACATTCAATCCCGTTACTAGTGCGCCCGGTGTCGCTTGGCTCAATTATTTGACCCGCGACCACGAATCTTGCGCTTAGATTGTTCTATCACGAGCAGATTCCCTTTGACCATTCAAACGAAAGTCGACAAAGGGTCCACCTCGGGCACGATGATTGTTCCTCGTGACATCGACACGCACGGTCGGGCAATCAGTTGATGCAGCACCGACCCAGCGTTCACGTCCGTCGAACGAATGAAGTGTCCGGTCATGAACGCGATTTCAAGTGAGGTAAATGCTCCATAGGCCCAGAATGCCAACAGCGCCCGAGCCTGTTGGCAAGGGCGCTGTTGGCGGTTGGGTCCGGTGGCAAGCCACCAGTGACAATGAGGTTAGCTCAAAGGACCGACCGGTAGTACAACCTTTCCGTGAGTCTCGTTGATCACACCAGCTGCTGACGCGTACCAAGCGAGGAGAGCCGTGACAATGCCGATCCACCCGCCGATCTTGGTCATGTCGGTGTGACCGCCGCCCCACGCTCCGATGGTCAGGAACAAGAAGGCCAACGTCAGTGCAACGAAGACTAACAAGACCGCGACGTTCGTCTTCATTGCGGCAATCGTCATGTAGGCCGTGAAAAGGATCCAGGGCAAGAGATACAGGCCGAGGGCTCCCTTGACGGCGAGTCCGCCCTGGAAGTTGATGAAGAAGTACACACCAATCCAGAACGCACCATATGACGTGAACGCCAAAGCGCCAAACGTGTTCTTTCGTACGAATTCCCACATACCAGCCGCAAATTGTGCCGCACCACCGTAAATGAATGCCAAAGAAATGGCACCACTGATTGCCGCGCTACCTGCTGCGCCGAACTTGAACAGTCCGACGTTGAAGAGGCTCAGCAAAAAGGTGGTCATAGCGAAGCCGGCGAGTCCTAGCGGACCGGGGTCCGCAACTCTGTGTTCCATGTAATTCCTCCCACATAGGATTAATGCCACCGCCGTGATGACGGCTACAGCGATTAAACATCACATGAATGCGAGCGTGCGGGATGGAATACCAACAACTTCGTGAAGACGTTCACAAGTCGGGTCACGTCCAACCAGATTTTCGTTTAACTACTGGTAAGTAGCTGGTTCGATATTATATACGTATTATATAAATAGTGACTCAGGGGTCGATGGCGGATCGAAAATCCCTGATGAAATTCTCGATTACCGAGGCCCCGCCCCCGTCGAGAATGATCTGCACCAGGGCCGAGCCGACGATGACCCCGTCGCTGGTGTGAGCGGCTTCCCTGGCTTGATCTGGGGTAGCGATGCCAATACCGATGAGTGCGGGCACGTCGCTCGTGCGACGAATTGACCGCACGACACGTTCGCCGTCTCCTCCCCCGTCGGACCTGCCGGTAACCGCCATGCGGGCCGACGCGTAGGCGAAGCCCTGGGTGCGAGCGGCAAGTCGATCGACACGCTCCGGTGGTGTTGAAGGAGCGACCAAGAGGATCGCCGCGACGTCGGCGCCGTCGCACGCCATCATCCACTCGTCGGTCTCTTCGAGTGGGAGATCGGGGACAATCGCGCCCCGAATTCCGTTCGAGGCGAGCTTTCCCGCGGCGCGCTCGAGTCCGTAATGCAACACGATGTTGTAATAGGTCATCGCGATGAGTGGCACGGTGACGTCGAGTCGGCTGAGATCTTCACAAATCGAATCCAACGTCGTGCCTCGTGCGAGGGCGTGCAGCGCGGCTTCTTGAATCACCGGGCCGTCCATCATGGGATCTGAAAACGGAATACCTATCTCGACGGCGTCGGCGCCCGCCAACACTGCGGCCGCAACATGGTCGGTCCAGTCCTCCGTGAGTCCGCCCATGAAATAGGGCACCAGCAACTTTCGGCCGGAATCTCGAATCGTCCGCAGGTCGCGTTCAAGGCTCTTCATGACTCCGCACGAAGAATGGCCTGCACTTGAGCGACGTCTTTGTCACCTCGACCCGAGAGATTGAGTAGCACCGTTGAACCCGTGGGAATCGAGTTACCCGCCTCTTGTACCAACCAGGCCACCGCGTGCGCCGTCTCGAGTGCGGGAATGATGCCTTCTCTTTCGCTCAGTAGTTGCAACGCGGCGATGACGTCGTCGTCGCCGATGGCGTGATATTCGGCGCGACCGATGTCAGCCAGGTGTGCATGTTCCGGCCCGATACCGGGATAGTCAAGACCGGCCGAAATGGAGTGAGCCTCTTCGATTTGGCCGAACTCATCCTGCATCAACAGCGAGCGCATCCCGTGCAGCACGCCGGGAGAACCGCTTCCCACCGCTGAACCACCGGCGGCTTCGATCCCCACGAGTCGCGACGAGGAGTCGGCAAATCCCGCGAAGACGCCCGCCGCGTTCGATCCTCCTCCCACGCACGCCACGACCAAATCCGGAGTAGCAACACCCAAGTCGGCCAGTTGCTCGGCCGCTTCTCGTCCGATGATGCTCTGAAACTCGCGGACCATCCACGGGAAGGGATGTGGTCCCATGACCGAACCGATGCAGTAATGCGTATCGGCGACGCAGGTGACCCATTCGCGCATCGCTTCATTGACGGCGTCCTTCAACGTCCGACTTCCAGACGTCACCGGTACCACGCGGGAACCTAGCAACTCCATGCGAAAGACGTTCAATATCTGACGCTCGGTGTCGACTTCGCCCATGAAGACGCTGCATTCGAGTCCGAGTCGTGCGGCGGCTGTCGCAGTGGCGACGCCGTGCTGGCCGGCGCCCGTCTCGGCGATGACGCGACGCTTGCCCATTCGTTTGGTCAGCAAGGTCTGACCGATGACGTTGTTGATCTTGTGCGAGCCCGTGTGCGCCAAGTCCTCGCGTTTTGCGAAGATTCGAAGTCCCAGCAGATCGCCTAGTCGCACCAGCGGGGTCACCGGTGTCGGTCGGCCCGCGAATTCGCGAAGCACCGTGTGGTACTCCTCGACGAAAGTGGTGTCGTTCCAGGCGTCGATGAACGCCGTCTCGAGTTCCAGACACGCTGGTATCAGCGCCTCGGGCACGAATCGACCGCCAAACTCACCAAATCGTCCCCGGACGTCAGGGTCCGACATGAAGTGTTCGTTACTCACGACTTTGCGCGTTCCCGAAAGGCGGTTCGGGACTGCTCAATGAAATGCTTCATTTGATCCCGATCCTTCACGCCCGGCGAGGACTCGACGCCGCTCGCGACGTCGACACCCCACACGGTGGTCCCGACAATGATCTCAGCCACGTTCATGGAATCCAGACCACCGGCGGCGATGATCGGCGCGGCGAAACTTCGGTCCGCCAACTCGTCCCACGAATGGCTCGCTCCGCTACCGGGCGCCGCGCCGTCAATCAACACCGCGTCGACGTCGCCGTCGTCGAATTCGAAGAACTCTTCGGTGCCGATCGAAAGCGCCTTGATCACCCGAACGCTGCGCTTTCGAAGCTGTCGGGATAATTCGTCGCTCACAGGGCCGTGAAGCTGGACGAAGTCGGCGTCGATGAGTTCTAGCGCCTGGATGATCGATTCATCGTCGTTGTCGCGAAAGACCAAGATTCGAAGTACTCGATCCTTCGTGCCGGCGGCGATCGCTAGGGCGCGATCCAGGGTGAGCTGTCGCGGGGACGACGCGAGGATAAGTCCAATCGCGCTCGCTCCGGCGTCGATCGCGGCGTTGGCGTCACCCAAGGTAGTCATTCCGCAGATCTTGATGAAGTACGGATCGCTTTCAGTCACGCGCGACCTTCGGGACGGATGCAAACCCTCGAACCGTTTGGCTCACGTCGCTGGCGATGACGAATGCCTCGCCCACCAACACCGCGTCGAACCCGGCGTCGGCCGCTCGAGCGACGTCCTCAGGTGAACTGAGTCCCGACTCGCAGATGCTGATGATGGAGAAGGGAAGTGACTCGATGACCTTTGCGGCGTTGTCGCGATCGACGTCAAAAGTGTGAAGGTTTCGTTGATTGACCCCGATGATTCGCGCTCCGAAATCCAGCGCGCGTTGGGCTTCGTCCGGATCGTGTACTTCGACAATCGCGTCGAGGCCGGCGTCATGGGCGACGAGGATGAACTCTTCTAGTTCCTCATTACTCAATGCCGCCACGATCAAGAGAATCGCGCTCGCTCCAGCGTCGGCGGCGTCAAGGACGTCGTTGGCACTCACGGTGAAATCCTTGCGGAGGAGCGGCAAGTTCACGCTCCCTCTGACCGTCTCCAAGTCGTCCAATGACCCTGCGAAGTGTGCCCCGTCGGTGAGCACTGAGATGGCGCTCGCTCCCCCATCGGCGTAGGCGCGTGCGAATTCAGCGACGTCGAGACCTTCGTGGAGCCATCCTTTGCTCGGGGAGCGGCGCTTCACTTCGGCGATCAGCTTCACGTTGCCATTACCTGGTTCTGAAAGCGCGGCGAACATCGACGGGACCGGGTTTCGGATGATCGCTACACGTTCGTGCCAGTCGCGCTCATCGGCCGCGGCGCGTGCTCGATGATGGTGAAGGATCTCGTCGAGGTACGTCGCCATCACAAAATCGTAGTTGTAACAATGACTGTCTCCCTCACCAGTGGCGATCGTGCGCACGAGACTCCGGTACGTAACACGGTGTAAGTAACTTCCGGTACATGGATCAGCCCTACCGCATGCGAGCCGTGCTAGCGCCTCTCGACCCGACCCCCGCTCAGGAACAACTACTGCGCAGTTACTGCGGCGCGTCGCGCTTCGCCTACAACCGGACCGTGGGAGTTGCTAAAGAGAACAAGGACAAGCGAAAAGAGGAACGCCGAGCGGGTATTGACGAGGCCGATCTCACGAGGGCACTCTCTTGGTCCGCATGGTCAATGACGCCACTTTGGAACTCAATGAAGGACGAGGTTGCCCCGTGGCACCACGACATCTCGAAGCACGCATTTCAAAGTGGCGTGACTAACGCCGCGCTCGCACTGAAGAACTACAGCGAATCGAAGAAAGGCGTGCGGAAGGGACCACCAATGGGATTCCCGAAGTTCAAGAACCGGCACTCGAAGCAATCCCTCACGTTTATTCAATTCGATCGGACCGGGAATTGGTTCTCCGAGGACTCACGACACGTACGGCTCATACTGCCTCGCTTCGCCACAGACCCTCGGATAACGCGACGCCGAGAACAACTCCAATGGATCCACACTACTGAATCGCTAGCTCGACTAACAAAGAAAGTCATGGCTGGCGAATGGACAGTTCAGTCAGTGACAATCAGTCTCGACCGGGACGTGAACGCCGCGCGCAACATCCGTGATGAAGGCATTCGCCTACTCACCAACGAAGCATCAACCGTCGCGGGGCACCAACCCGAGACGTTAAACGCTGTCTCGAGGGACCGTAAGACTAAACCGCCCAGGCGGGGACGCGGGGACCGTTACCAGAGCAGAACCACCCAGTCAACACCAGAATTGTCACCGTTGGCGTAGGCAGTGGAAGGGGTGGTGGCAACGCCGCCCGGGGTCGGTCAGAGATTCGTTTGCTGATCAGACTTGTGTAACTTGTGCGTATGTCACGCCAGCGCCGACGAGTTCTTTAGTGTCGGGCACCTTCTCCAGTGACGTCTTGAATCCGCTCGTTCGAGGCACCGACCTCGAGCGCGACCAGGCCCGCGCGGCCCTCATCGAGATCCTGGAAGGTCAAGTCGAAGGTGTCTTGATCGCGAGTTTTCTCACGGCGCTCACCGCGAAGGGTGAGACGGCCGACGAGATGACCGGATTCATCGACGCCATGATCGACGCGGCTTCGACCTTCTCCATCGGACCGGACGTCATGGACATCGTCGGAACCGGTGGTGATCAACTCCACACCGTCAACATCTCGACCATGGCGGCGCTCGCCGTGGCGGGCTGCGGCGTGCCGGTCGCGAAACACGGCAACCGCGCGGCCTCGTCGTCGGTCGGATCGGCCGACCTACTCGAAGCCCTCGGTGTCCGCCTCGATGCCCCCGAAGAGGTCGTGCGCGCATGCGTGGCCGGAGCCGGCATTGGCTTCATGTTCGCCCCGACCTTTCATCACGGATTGGGTTACTTGACGCCAATTCGGCGGGCCCTGGGATTTCGGACGATCTTCAACGTGCTCGGACCACTGGCGAACCCGGCACTGGTTCGCCGGACATTGATCGGCGTGGCCCAGGCGCCACTGCTCGGGTCCATGACCCAGGTGCTGATCGCCAGGGGAATCGACCACGCCATCCTGGTGAACGCCGACGACGGACTGGACGAACTGTCGCTCGGGGCTTCATCAACGTTGCACGTCGTGACACCCGACGGTGTCGACGTACATCGACTCGACGCCGGAGCGCTCCTCGGCGTGCGTCACGAAGTGCCTTCGATACGCGGCGGCGATACGGCTTACAACGTCGAAGTGACCCGCGGATTCCTCGCCGGACGGCCCGGACCTGTCTTTGACGTAGCGTGCGCCAACGCGGGACTGGCGTTGATCGTGGCTGGTCGAGCCAAGGATCTAATCGAAGGCTTCGAAATGGCGTCGACGAGCGTCACCCAAGGTCACGCTGGCGTCGCCCTCGAGCGGCTGGTCGCACTCTCGAACAGCTAGATCTCGCGCAATTCCTTCTTGTACCGCTGAGCGTTGGCGACGTAGGTGGCGGCATTTGCGGCGATTCCCTCTTCACCACTCGCGTCGAGTTTCACGACTGCCGGTACGCCTACGGCCAATGCGTTCGCGGGCACGTCCATTCGATTGCGCACGACGGCACCGGCGCCGACTGTCGCACCACTGTGCACGGTCGCTTGGTGCAGCACGATTGATCCACTGCCCACGAGCGCACGGTCTTCGATGACGCAGCCCTCTAAGTGGGCAAGGTGACCGATGACACAGTCGCTGCCGATGACCGTCGGATATTCGCCCACGGCGTGAATGATGGCGCCATCTTGGATGGACGTGCGTTCGCCAATGATGATGGTGCCGTAGTCACCGCGCAGCACAGCGCTCGGCCACACCGAGGAGTCCGCCCCGATATGCACGTCGCCAATTACTACGGCGTCGGGATGGATGAACGCGTCGCGATGGATCGACGGCGTGAGATTGCCTAAGGCGTAGAGGGGCATGAACTCTCCTGAGCGTTTAGTAGTAAATCCATCAAGGACGTCAACCTACCCGAAAGGCACCCGCCAGTTTCAGGCCAGCTCGTTCACTTCGACTCAAAGGCATGCGGCGATGCCGCCCAAGGATTGAACGTGATTTACGATTCAACTCTTAGTGCGATAGCCAAGAAATTAACTGATAGATCCGCCAGATGACGTAAATGATCGTCACAACGATGAAGAAACGCCAACGCCACGGGATCGGCTCGCGATCCCGTTCTTCGACGGGCTCACCGCAGATCTCACACGTCTCGCCTTCGACGGGGCGGTCGCATTGCTCGCACCACCGGGTCATTATTCGATCCGGACGCGTACTCGCAGCGGTTGCGAACCGAGCGAGAATCGCTCCCGCAGTGATCGCTCGACGTAGCGCAGGTACGTCTGGGGCAGTCGTCCGGCGATGAATAGCGTGAAGGTCGGTGGCTCGGTGGCCCCCTGGACGGCGTAGCGGATCTTGCCGGTCGGTGCCGGTTGCTTCATCTGCAGATCGCGGATCGCCCGGTTCAGTGCACCGGTCGGGACACGCTTCTGGTAATCGGCGGCGGCGATGGCCAACGCGGGCAGGATGCGGTGCACGCCCTTACCCGAAGTGGCGGTGGTCTTCATGACCGGTGCATCGCCCAGGAACGCCAGCTTCTCGCCCACCGTCGCTAGGACCGCGTCACGTTCGTCTATGGGCACGAGTTCCCACTTGTTCAATACGACCAACGACGGACATCCGGCGGCCGAGATCCGCTCGGCCAGTCGCTGGTCTTGCCCCGTGGCGCCCACCGTGGCGTCGATCACCAAGATGGCGATGTCGGAGCGGTCAAGTGCGTCCAAGCTCCGGAGCACCGCGTAGGTCTCGAGGCCGGCTTCGGTTTTGGCCCGACGGCGCATCCCGGCCGTGTCGATGAATCGAATCAACCCGACGTCGGTGGACACGAGTGTGTCGATGGCATCGCGCGTCGTGCCCGGTAGATCGTGCACGACCGAGCGTTCTTCGCCGATGAGTTGGTTGAACAGTGTGGACTTTCCGACGTTGGGACGACCCACGATCGCCACGCGAAGCGCGCCGTCGTCGTCAGCATCGGCGACTTCTTCGACCAGGCGACTCTCTTCTAGTTGCGACACGATGACGTCCAGGAGATCCCCGGTGCCGCGTCCGTGCTGGGCACTCACTGTGTGAGGATCCCCGGCACCCAGTCCGAGGAACTCCCAACTGCTGGCCTCGTGTTGAGCGTCGTCGACCTTATTGGCGACGAGCAGCACGGGGCGGCCGCTTCGCAGGGCCCACCGTGCGGCGTGCGTGTCCTCGTCGACCATGCCGGTCGTCACGTCGACCACCAATAGCACCAGATCGGCCGTCGCTAGGGCCGCTTCGGCCTGTTGGGAGACCTTGGCTTCCAAGGAATCGCCCGCCTCGAGCCACCCTCCGGTGTCGACCACGTCAAAAGTGAGGCCGCCCCATTCGACTTCGACGGCCTTTCGATCGCGAGTCACCCCCCGGTGTTCTTCGACGACCGTCACGCGTTTCCCGGCGAGACGATTGACGAGGGAACTCTTGCCGACGTTGGGTCGGCCCACAATCACGACTTGTGGCTTCACGCCAGAACCCGTCTCGCGCGCACTGAGGTGAGCGCCGTACGAAGGTCTTGGCCGGTGGTGGGCACGACCATTACCGCGCGGCCGAGGTCCTCAAGATCGAGTCCGTCCAGGAATCGTCCTTCGGAAAGACAGACGTCCGGCAACAAGACGACGGTGTCCGAGGGAATATCGCTCAGCGCGTCGATCAGGTCTTGGCCGGTGAGGAGGCCGGCGACCTTGATGTTGCCTCCGAAGAAACGATTTTCCACGGCCAGGATCCTCACGTCGGAGAAACCTTGGGAATCGAACATGTCGCGAAGGACCGGCGCGGCGTACTCGCCCGTCACCACCAGTACGTCGTCACCGTGTTGTTCATCGGTGACCGCCCCGCGCGGCGCGCGGTAGCCGAGCGCAGGCGCGCCGTCGACCGACTGAAAGAAGCCGGTGCCGAGTTTGTCCATAGCCGTTCCCTCGACGAAACTCTGCACGAACGCGGCCACCAGTCCGATGCCGTTCTCAGCCTGATCGAGACTCTCGAACTTGGTGGCCGACGGCGGTGTCGCACCGGCGACCAAATAGAACTCGTCGCTGGCGAATACCGTGACGCGGCCCAAGATCTCCAGCGTGAGCGACTGGAAGCGTTCGGCCAGGGCGACCACGTGTTGCGCTTCTTCGACCGTGTGCGAACGCATCGTGGCTTCGTCGGAGAAGGCGCTTACGCCGAGAGGCACCAACGCCACCGAGGCCAATTCTGGATACAGCGAGATCACGTCGTGCAACGTTCGCTCCAAATGCGTGCCGTCGTTCACCCCGGGACAGACGACGACCTGCGCGTGCACTTCAATTCCCGCGCGGAGTAACTCGGCTAACCATCGAAGACTCGTGGCGCCTCGGGGATTGCGCAGCATGTCGGCGCGTAGCTGGGGATCCGTGGTGTGAATTGACACGTAGAGCGGTGAGAGACCTTCTTCTACGACGCGTTCCAGGTCGAACTCGGTGAAGCGGGTCAAGGTCGTGTAGTTGCCGTAGAGGAACGAGAGACGGAAATCGTCGTCTTTCACGTAGAGGGAACGACGCATCCCCTTCGGGAGTTGATAGATGAAGCAGAAGGAACAGTGGTTGTCACACGTGCGGATGCGGTCGAAGACCGCCGAATCGATGCTTAAACCGAGTGGCTGGCCCTCACTCTTGGCGATGGTCACCTTTCGGGCCAGTTCCTCGCCCTCGCGACGAACGACCAATGTGACGTTCTCGCCGTCGATGAGTTGCTGGTATTCGATGATGTCGCTGGGCTCTCGGCCGTTGACACTGACGAGTTCGTCACCGACGGCCAGATCGACGCTCGAGGCCGGTGAATCCATAGAAATTGAGGAGATTCGGGCGCCCGACACCCGTCCAGCCTAGGACGTATCTCAAAATCCACGTCTAGCGATGTCCGTTACTACAGCCCATCATCGGTTTTCGATGGCGGACTGATACGTGTTTCAATGGGCCCAAAGTGCCTTCGCCAACGAATCGTTAGAACCTCGGGGCTGATGGCACTCAGATTAGTATCTATCAGTGAGTTTTTCTCGCGCCACTGTCGTGTCGCTTCTGATGTCACCGAAGGCGACCGCCAGTCGTTTTGATTCGGCACTGAAGTGGACTCGCCGGAGCACGACCTACTAAGGAGATCGATGGTCAAAGATGATCTAGAGAAGCGTCGCTCGACGCGTCTCCGCGCCTACGCGATTTCCCAGGCGCTGGCCCGGCTTGAGACCGAACGACCCGATTTCACTCCCGAAGCGATCGTCGCTTCGATCTGCGCCTACGAGGAAGAGGGCAACATCGCCCACGTCCTGGAAAAGATGCCGGTGAGCGTGAATGGCGAGCCCTACACCACGCTGGTGGTCGTTGACGGCGGCGACGACCGAACAGCCGAGATCGCGCGATCCTTTCCCGGCGTCGTCGTCATCGAGTTTCCCGTCAATCTCGGCCACGGCGTCGCCTTGCAGGTGACGTACCGCTACTGCATCAAGAACAACGTCCAGTACGTCGTCACGCTCGACGCGGACGGTCAGAACGACCCTTCGGAGATTCCCCAAATCCTCGCGCCGCTGGTGGCGGACACCTCGGACTTCGTCCTGGGCAGTCGAGTGCTCGGTGTCGACAAGACCACCGACAATGTACGCAAGCTCGGCGTGCGGTTCTTCTCGTTCATCATGAACCGGATGACCGGTTCGCACATCACGGACACCTCAACCGGCTACCGGGCGCTTCGCGTCACGATGCTGGCCGATGTCGTGGACCGGCTGACCCAACAGCAGTATCAGACTTCCGAGTTGCTCATCACCTGCCTCAAACGGGGCTGGCGGGTGAGCGAAGTCCCCACTGAGTGGTATCCGCGCGTTTCCGGTGAGACGAAAAAGGGCGCCACGTGGATGTACGGATTCCGCTATGCCCGAGTGGTATTCGGGACCTGGTGGCGCGAACGTTAAGTGGCGTTTGAGTCGTTCTCGGTCTTGGGGACCGTGAACGTCTTGCGATTGGCGTCGTCGAAGACCCGAGGTGGTGTCTTGACCTTGGCCTTCTTCGGTTTCTTGGCTTCTCTGCCTTGGGGGTTCTTCATAGTCGAATCCTACGCCGCGCGAGCCAAGAATTGTTGCGGCCGCACGTCACCCGACGCAACCTCTCAGGTGTCGAGCGTCGACTTAACCTTGCAAACTCTGGTGATACACGTCTTGCAAAGCCGCGCGCAGCTCTTCACTCTTGGCGCTGAGGGCGGAACGGGTGACCCGGCCCTCTGACGACGCCGGATTAATCGGTTTGCCGACCACAATTCGGACTTTGGAAGGGCGCGGAAGTTTGGCGCCCTTAGGCATTGCTCGATCACTACCGCCGATACCCACGGGCACGACCTTGGCACCGGTGCGAGCGGCGACGAACATCGCTCCGTCGTGCAGGGGCGCCACGGCCAAACCTTCTTGTCGAGTTCCCTCCGGAAAGAGCACCAACGCGTGACCTTGTCGCAGGACCTCTTCGGAGTGCGTCATCGACCCGCGGTCGGCCGATCCGCGGTGGACCGGAAAGGCGCCGAGGTGCCCGATCAGCGCTCCGAGAAGGGGAACCCGAAAGAGCGAGTCCTTGGCCATGAAGAACGCCTTTCGCCTGGACATGAAGAGGGTAAGTGCGAAATCGACGTTGGAACGATGAATCGGCGCGATGATCACTGGCCCGTCCATGGGAATATTCTCAGCGCCCACGACGGTCGGTCGAAAGAGCAGTTTCGCGAGGCCGAACACGATGCCCGCACAGACGCGGTACGTGAAAGTACGGCGTTCGCTCAGTTGGAGAGGTTGTGCTTCAGCCATTGAACTATCTCCTGGGCGACGTCCTCGACGTCTCGACCAGTCGTGTCTAGCACGAGGGCGTCATGAGCCTGACGCAACGGTGACGCCTCTCGGTTGGTGTCGGCGTGGTCGCGTCGGGCCACCGAGTGCTCACCTTCGTCACTACCGCGACGACGAGCGCGTTCTTCGAGCGACGCGGTGAGAAAGATCTTCACCGACGCGTAGGGAAAGACCACGGTCGTGATGTCACGTCCTTCGACGACCGTGCCGATTGGCTGGGCCGCGGCGAACTCTCGCTGACGGGTGACCATTGCGGTGCGCACATCGGGATTTGCCGCGACCACCGATACCCCGACGTTGACGTCGTCGTTACGGAGTTCGTCTTGGACGTCACGACCATTCACCGTCACACGGGGCAAGGTGGTCAAGGTCACGTGTTCAGCAACCTCGGCTACCGCCTGGGCGTCGTGTACGTCAATTCCGAGGAAGATCGCTTCGGCGGTCACCGCGCGGTACATCGCTCCGGTGTCAAGAAACGACCAGCCGAGCAACGCCGCCACGGCACGTGCCACCGTCGACTTGCCCGAACCGGCCGGTCCGTCAATCGCGATGACGAGATCGCTCACGAGAGTCGTTCGAGGTCATCGAAGAAGTCCGGATAACTCGAGGCAACGGTTTGCGCATTACCGATCGAACAGCCCGATCCGGCACATCCCGCTATTGCGCTCGTCATGACCATTCGGTGATCCAGCGCAGCGTCGATCTCGAATTCCGCGAACCGCGTCGCGCTGCCCAAACCTTCAACAAACAGATCGTCGCCTTCGCTCCACGCACGACAACCCAACTTTCGAGCCAGTGCAAGCGATGCTTCGAAACGATCGGACTCCTTCACCCGCAACTCCCCGACGTCGTGAAACCGGCTGACTCCTCGAGCCGCCGAGGCCGCGACGACCAGCACCGGTACCTCATCGACGGAAGGGATCTCCCGGGCGTGGACTTCCGTGGCCAACAGTTCCGAGCTGCGAACTGAGAGCGACGCCGTGGTGTCACGAGATTGCAGCGACAAGGTCGCCCCCATGCGCTGGAGCACATCCAAGAATCCGATTCGTTCGCGGGCGCTGTCGATCTTGAGAATGTCGAGCTCAGCGTCGGGGTGGATGCAACCCAAGACCGCAAAGAACGCGGCCTGGGATGGATCGCCGGGCACGAGCCAATTCCTCGCCAGTGGTCGTCCCGGCTGAACCGTGATGCGCCGACCTTGGTCGTCATCGATGCTCACCACCGCCACGCCGGCGCGCGAGAACATCTCTTCGGTCGTTGGTCTCGTACGCACGCTCTCCACAACGGTCGTGGCAGTCGCGGCTCCGAGAGCGGCAAAGAGGATCGCGGACTTCACCTGCGCGCTGGCCATGGGCACGACGTAGGTGATGCCGCGGAGGTCGTGCGAGCCCACAATGTGCAAGGGAGCATGAAGACGCTCTCCTCGGCCTTCGAAGTTCGCACCCATCAACATCAACGGTTCACCCACTCGGTCCATCGGGCGCGTCGATAACGACGCGTCGCCCACCAGTCGATGTGCTCCGGGCACGGTGCTCACGACGCCAGCGATCAGCCGCATCGTGGTGCCCGAATTGCCACAGTCCAGATCCGTGTCACTGGCGTGCAGACCTTTCGGCGGGCCTACGACGGTGACCACGTCACCGTCGACGATTCGCGACGCCCCCAGTTGTTCAATGATCCGGCCGGTCGCGTCGACGTCCAATCCAGGCGAGAGTCCCCGAATGGTGCTCTCGCCGTCGGCGAGTGCACTCACCATCAGGGCCCGGTGCGACGTGCTCTTGTCACCGGGCACTCGCACAGTACCGCGCAAGCGTTCGAAGTGTTCGACTTTGGCGGTGCTCACAACTCGTGCGCTACCTGGAATCCCAGCGCGCTCAGCGCGTGGCCAAACATCTCGGACTGCTGTGCGTCAACGGCGAGCAAGAGGGTGCCGCCGGTACCCTCGATGCCGTGCGCGATCTCGATGTCGTAGATGTTGACCCCAAGGTCCGACGCCGATCTCGTCACGCGAGCCAGGACTCCCGGTTCGTCGCTGACCTTCACGCGCAGGTAGGCCAGGTCATCAGTGCTCAGGGCTCGACCTGGCAACTGGCGCCGCGCGCTCGCGGCACTCAACAGATTTTCGAGAATGACGTCGCGACCATCATCGAGGAGGGCCTCGCGAAGGGTCTTCAATCGGTCTTCGAGGGCTTGGAGGCTTTGGGCCACGGCATCGCGGTTCTCAAACAAGATGTCAGGCCAGATGGCGGGATCGCCCGCCGCGATCCTCGTCATGTCGCGAAAACCTCCCGCCGCCAGCTGCAACAACACGGCGTCTTGTTCGGCGACCTGACTGGCCTCGTTCATCAGCGATCCGGCGAGCAAATGCGGCACGTGGCTCGCTATCGCCACCAGGCGGTCGTGGTCCGGCGCACTGACCGCAACCACGTTCGCGCCGATCTCCCGAAGTATGCCGTGTAATCGGCTGTAGGTCGTGGGTGAAGTGTGGTCGGTCGGGGTCAACACCCACGTGGAACCCTGGAAGAGGTCGGAACGCGCTCCCGAGAGGCCCCGCAATTCCGAGCCGGCCATCGGATGCCCTCCGAGGAACCGTGGGTCGGGAACTTGAGCGACGATCGAACCCTTCACGCCCGCCACGTCCGTGACGATGACCTCGGGATTGGTCAGTTGCGAAAGAACATCATTGGCGACGTCTGAGACCACGCCCGCCGGTGTGGCTATGACGACGAGGTCGACGTCGGGCTTCAGTTCTCGGTTCGTGACCACGCCACGTTCGATCGCCGCGGCAACCGTGGCGGCGTTGCTATCGACACCCGTCACGGACCAGTCGCATTCTTGGAGGGCGAGCGCCACCGACGCGCCGATCAGACCGAGCCCGACGACGTGCGCGCGACGACTATCCGGGAAGGTCATCACGCAGGCCCTGAGCGTTTCGAAGGTACACGTGGCAAAGTTCGTCCCGGGGTCGAGTGGTGTAAACGTGCAGGAGAATCCGGATGCACTTCGGCATCGAAGCGGGAACGTCGATCTCACTGGCGCAGAGCAACGGTATGTCCCCGAAGCCGATGCCCCGGGCCACCGTCGCGGGAAAGGTCGACGTCAGGTCGCGGGTCGTGGTGAAGATGACGCTCACGATGTCGTCGCGGGCCAGTTCGTTTCGGTCCATCATCGCGCGCAGTAGCTCCTGGGTGGCGTCCTCGATCGCTTCGGGAGTGTCAATCTCACAGGTGGTGGCGCCACGAAGGCCTCGCAGCAGCGCAGATCTCATGTAGGCATCGTAGAGGCGATCGTGTCACTCATCCCAACGGCTTCCATGAGTCGACGAACCTCTGCCAACGAAAGCTGACGCGAAGCGCCGGGTGACAACGTGGCGTCTTGGATCGGGCCGATGCGCGTGCGCACCAGTCGTGTGACGTCATGCCCGACGGCGGCGCACATTCGTCGAACCTGTCGGTTACGTCCTTCGTGGATCACGATGCGAAGGAGTCCTTCGCTCACGCGACTGACCTGAGCCGGACTGGTCACGCCGTCGTCGAGCTCGACGCCGTCACGCAGTCGACGGATGGCGGCCGGTGAGGGATCGCCCTCGACGCGCGCCAGATACTCCTTGGGGATGCCAGAGCTCGGATGGGTCAACAGATGAGCGAGCCGTCCGTCATTGGTGAGGATCAACAGACCCTCGGTATTCATATCGAGACGGCCAACGGGAAAGATGCGTACGGGACTCTCCACGAGTTCCAAGACGGTCGTGCGACCCTGAGGATCCGAAGCCGTCGTCACGACGCCGTCCGGTTTGTTCAACAGGTAATAGACCGTGTTCTGCGCGGTCGGCGCCAACGACCCATCGACGCAGATCATTTGCTCGTCGGGATTGACGCGATTGCCGAGTTCGGCGACGCGTCCGTCGATGGTCACGCGGCCCTCGCTGATGAGGATCTCGCAAGCCCTGCGAGATCCGAATCCGGCTCGGGCCAGTGTCTTTTGCAGGCGCTCGCCGTCGTCCAACTACGAGACCTCGGAACTTTCATCCACGTCGAAGCGCATCTCTTCGACCATCTGATTGGCCATTTCGATCGGCGGCATGAACTCCTCGATCGGCGGAAGGTCCTCGAGCGAGGCCAGTCCCATGCGGTCGAGGAAGAGTTCGGTGGTGCCATACAAGATGGGCTGGCCCGGTCCCCCGGCTCGACCGACTTCTTCGATGTATTGACGCTGCTCCAGTAGTCGCGAGACGCCGTCGACGTTGACACCGCGAAGGGCGGTGATCTGAGCTCGCGAGATCGGCTGTCGATAGGCAATGATCGCGAGGGTCTCGAGCGCCGCCGAGCTGAGTCGGTGCGAAACATCGCGACTGGCGAATTTCGTCACCCACGACGACACCTCGGGCGAGGACTGCATCACCCATCCGCTGGCGAGCTCAGCGAGTTGGAATCCACGTCGCTCTTGGACGAACTCATCGCGTAGGCGTCGTAGCGTCGCGGTCACCTGGGAGGCATCGACGTCGACCACATCGGCGAGCTCTTCGGACGATATCGGCTCGAGAGCTACGGTCAGCATGGCTTCGAGTTTCTGGTCGAGCGAAAACTCATCCCTCATAGACGTCAACCCTTCCGATGTCGAATTCGGATCCGTCCTCGATCCATGCGATCTGCACGTCACCGAATGTTCTGCCCTGACCGAGTTCGACCAGACCGAGCTTGCACAGCTCGAGGAGGGCTAGGAAGTGCACGATGACTTCGATTCGACTTCCTAGTAACTCCGTGAGTGCGCGAAACGAGAGCGAGCCCATTGTTGGTAGGCGTTGTGAGAGCGAGACGACGGTCTCGGCAACCGAGACGGCGTCGACGGTGACGTGATTGAGGCGAAGGACCGGTACGGGCTTCTCTTCGATGCCTCGCAGGTAGGCACCAGCCAGCTGGGCCGTCGTCACACCCGCCAGTAAGTCGGGGGGCTCGACGACGAAGCCGTCATCAACGCCGCGAAGGCGAGGAAATGCCCGAGCAGCTCGTTCGAGGAGCGAGACGAACGCGTCGGAGAGCGCCGCGTAGGTGCGCAGCTCGAGGAGTCGCGCCAAGAGCACGTCGCGCTCCTCCCAGCCAATGAACTCCTCGTCCGGTTCCGTGTCGTCGCGACCCGGTAGAAGGCTGCGACTCTTCATCTCCAAAAGAATCGAGGCGATGAGGAGGAACTCCGACAGGTCTTCGACCTTCACAGTGACCGCCTCGTCGTGCAATACCGCGACGAAGGCATCGACGATCGGACCTAGAGGGACGTTCAAGACGTCGAGGTCATGAGTCGAGATCAGTTGGAGGAGCAGCTCCACGGGGCCGCTGAAAGACGGCGTCGTCACGACGAAGGTCACGGCAAAATCTTACTTCCTAGAAGTCCAGCGGCTTCACGTAGAATTACGTGGTGAGAATTCTCTCGGGCATGCAGCCATCCGGCACGTTGCACATCGGCAACTACCTGGGCGCGCTGCAACGGTGGGTCGAGGCACAGAGCGCGGACGCGTTCTACTGCGTGGTGGATCTACACGCCCTGACGCTCGAAATCGAACCCGAGACGCTGCGCCGCCAGACTCTCGAACTCATCGCCACCTACCTGGCCGCCGGACTTGACCCGGACGTCTGCACGATCTTCTTGCAGAGTGAAGTGCCGTATCACGCGCAGATGAACTGGCTCCTCGAATGTGTCGCCACGTACGGCGAACTCAGTCGGATGACGCAGTTCAAGGAGAAGTCGTCGCGCAAGAAGGGCTACCGCGTCGGACTCTTGACCTATCCGGTCCTGATGGCCGGGGATATCTTGCTCTACGAGACGGCCGAAGTACCGGTCGGTGACGACCAGCGCCAGCACCTCGAATTGACGCGCGTTATCGCCGAGCGCTTCAACAATCGATACGGTGCGACCTTCGTCGTACCAGTCGGCGTCCAACCCAAGGTCGCGGCGCGTGTCATGGACCTACAAGAACCGACCCGAAAGATGTCCAAGTCGATCTCCAGTCCGATGGGTTCGATCTTCGTGACCGACTCGGCCAGCGAGATCGACAAGAAGATCAAGAAGGCGGTCACCGACACCGACGGCGACGTGCGCTACGACTGGGAAAAGAAGCCCGGGATCTCGAACCTGCTGGAGATCTACTCGAGCTTCAGCCACGAAACTCCCCAGACCGTCGCCGAGCGCTACACGCGCTACGGCGACCTGAAGAGCGACCTCGCGGGTCTGGTCATCGAGGCACTCGCTCCGATCCACAAACGCTACGACGAACTGATGGCCGATCCGATCGAACTTCGCGCCGTCGTCGCACGCGGTGCCATTAAGGCCAGTGAGGTGGCGGGCGAGGTATACCGACGCGCAGCGAGCGCCATCGGCCTCATCTGATTAGGTTGATCCACCAAGTCTGTAAGTCGCCCAACGCGTTCGATCCGAAGTGAAACACGTATTCGCTCAAAATCACAAATCCCAAGACGAGCGGCAGAGCGCGAGCCCGCCAGTGGTAATAGGTGCCGAGATGTTTGTTCGGCACGAATCGTTCGATGACCGCCGATCCATCGAGAGGCGGTATGGGAAGCAGGTTGAACGCCGCGAGGAGCAAGTTGGCGAGCCCGAGTGCAAGTCCCACGTTGAAGAGCGTGTCATTCGTCACGACTATCTGGCCAAATACGTGTCCGACCGAAAGATCGCACAGTAGCAATCCGATCGCGGACAAGACGATGTTGACGAAGGGACCGGCGAGTGACACGTAGAGCGACTGCTGTCTCGGTTTGCGAAGTCGCGATGTGTTGACCGGCACCGGACGCGCGTAACCGAACGGAGGGAAATGCAAGGCGAGCAATAACGCGGGCAGGAGAATGGTGCCGAACGGGTCGATGTGTCGCATTGGATTCAACGACAGTCGCTTTGCGTCCTTCGCCGTAGGATCGCCGAATAAGTCGGCCACCCATCCGTGGCTCACCTCGTGCAAGATGATCGACGGCAGGAGAGCTATATAGAAGTAATAGGTGTGGAACATCGCGGCTTTCGGTTTAGTCGTGCGCCCGAGGGTGCGCGTTGTGGTATTCGCGTTTTAGTGACGTTACTGCCACCGCGGTGTAGATCTGAGTGGTGGAGATCGAAACGTGCCCGAGAAGCTCCTGTACGACTCGGATATCGGCCCCGTGGGCCAACATGTGCGTCGCGCAACTGTGGCGAAAGACGTGCGCGCTGATGCGGGACCGCTCGATGCCCACCTGCAACGCCCGTTTGTCGATGATGAGGTCCACCCCTTGACGACTCAGCGCTCCCCCGCGCGAATTCAAGAACAGTCGCGAATCCTTGCGTGCGTCGGGAAAGGAACCGCGTCCGCGCGGTTCGAGGTAGTTCCGCAGCGCGATCATCAGCGTAGAGCCGATCGGCACCAGACGTTGCTTGGAACCCTTGCCGGTCAAGAGAATCAACTCTTCGTCGAAGTCGAGGTCGCCCAAACCGATACCGACGACTTCAGAGACCCGCGCGCCAGTCCCGTAGAGCAGCTCGAGGAGCGCTCGATCACGCAGGTCGATTGGCGTGGCGTCAGGAATGGAATCCAGCAACGCCGTGATCTCTTCTTCACCCAGCGGCTTCGGCAGTGACCGACCGCGTCGTCCACCCCGGAGTAAGGCGCTCGGGTCGCTTGGCAGACAGTCCTCTACCACGAGGAAAGCGAACCATCCGCGTATCGAGGCGACCGAACGCGCGATCGATGTCTCGGCGCGTTTTTGTCGGCGAAGCTGGTTGAAATAACGCTCCAGGTCATTTTCGCGCACCGCGTCAAGTTCGAGTTCAGAACTCTTCATCCAGGTCAGCAACTTTGAGATGTCACGGCGATACGCCTCGATAGTGGCGCGACTCCGACCCTTTTCGATGGTCAGCCACTGCAAGTATTCAGTGAGATGCGTCTCAGACGTCGTCAAAATATGTTCCGAAGACGCGTCCGAGGGCGACGACGGTGGTGTTGTCAACTGCGGGCTCACGCCGAAGAGTCTCGCGCAGTTCGTCACGATTGAACCATCGCACCGACGCGCTCATTTCCTCCGGGCCGGCGGGTGCTCGCGACGTCATCGTCAAATCGCGTGCTTCGAAGATCGTCATGAGTTGATTGGACCAACCGGGTGACGTCATGAATCGCCCCAACATCGACCAGCTCGATGCCTCACAGCCCAGTTCTTCTGCGAGTTCTCGCTTGGCGGCGTCGAGGGGGTCTTCGCCGGGCACGTCTAACGTGCCGGCCGGGGCCTCCCAACTGAACCGATCGAATGGCGTGCGGTACTGGCGGATCAACCCGATCTCGTCGTACTCATTGATGGCGAGGATCGACACCGCGCCGAGGTGGATGACCACGTCTCGTTCGAACGTCACGTCGTCGTGTTCGACCGTGCGTTGTTCGACGCCGAATACGCGCGACTGCAAGAGTTTCTTGGTTCCAACGATTCGGAACGTATCGCTCACAAGGTGGCGTCGACCGATTCGGGATCAATGATGTGCGGTTCTCGACCTTCGGCGCGCGCTGCGGCTGCCTTGATAAGACCGAGAAACAGCGGGTGCGGACGATCTGGTCGTGATTTGAATTCGGGGTGCGCCTGCGTGCCCAGGTAGAACGGGTGATCGGCGATCTCGGTGAACTCCACCAATCGACCATCCGGCGACGTACCCGAACAACGCATGCCGGCCGCTTCGAACTGCGCGCGGTAGCGCGAGTTGAATTCGTAACGGTGTCGGTGTCGTTCGGACACCACGGTCGTTCCGTAGAGTCCGGCTACGACGGAACCCTCGTCGAGCATGGCCGGACAAGCACCCAGGCGCATCGTGCCGCCGAGGTCGGTCACGTCCATCTGCTCAGCCATCAACGCGATGACCGGAGCGGACGTGCTGATTGAGATCTCCGTGGAGTGTGCGTCACTTAGGCCGAGACAGTGGCGGGCGAACTCGACGACCATGACCTGCATTCCGAGGCACAGACCCAGGTAGGGAATGTCGTGTTCGCGGGCTATTCGCGCCGCGGCGATCATGCCTTCAACGCCGCGTTCGCCGAAGCCGCCCGGTACGACGATGCCGTCGAGCTGGCGTATGCGATCCGAGTCGATCTCAGTCGGCACGCGCTCAGCTTCCATCCATTCGATCGTCGTTTTCGCACCTACGGCGAAACCGGCGTGGCGAATCGACTCCCCCACCGAGAGGTACGCGTCGGGCATGGTCACGTATTTGCCGATGACACCGATCCGAAGGGTCTTAGTTGCGCCGTGCACCCGGCGCACGACTTCGCGCCACGCGCTCAGATCGATCGGATTGGCTTCGAGATCGATGCCGAGCGTATTGCAGACCATCGTGTCGAGACCCTCGTCATACATCGTGATGGGGATGTCGTAGATGCTTGGCGCGTCGACCGCCGAGATGACGGCCTGCATGGGTACGTCACAGAGCAAGGAGATCTTGCGCTTGAGACCGTCCGAGAGCGGCTGGTCACTTCGACAGACAATCACGTCGGGCTGGATACCGCGCGAGCGAAGTTCGGTCACCGAGTGTTGGGTCGGCTTGGTCTTTTGTTCGCCTGACGGCGCGAGATAGGGCACCAACGTCAGGTGGACGTAACAGACATTGTCGCGACCGGCGTCACGTCGGAACTGTCGAATCGATTCGATGAAGGGAACGATCTCGATGTCGCCTACGGTGCCGCCGATTTCAACGATGACGACGTCGGCACCGAGGGTGCCAAGGCGACGTACCCGTTCTTTGATCTCATCAGTGATGTGAGGAATGACCTGCACGGTCTTTCCCAAGTAGTCGCCGCGTCGTTCCTTGGCGATCACGTTGGAATAGACCGACCCCGTCGTGGTGTTGGACATCTTGGAAAGTGACTCGTCAATGAATCGTTCGTAGTGACCGAGGTCCAGGTCCGTTTCGCCGCCGTCGTCGGTCACGAACACTTCACCGTGTTCGCCCGGGTTCATGGTGCCGGGGTCGACGTTCAAGTACGGATCGAGCTTGCACATGGTGACCTTGAGGCCACGAGATTTCAGGAGTCGACCAAGAGAAGAGGCCGTGAGACCCTTGCCAAGAGAACTTGACACCCCACCAGTTACAAAGACGAATTTGGTCATTCGTCAACCGCCGCTTCCACGGAACACCAGCATAGCGAAGCGGTGAGACTTTACAGAACTATTAACTCTGTGTTTCGAGCAGCCGTCGGGCCAACGCTGTCGATTCAATAGTTATCTCGTCACCGGCGAGCATCCGCGCGATCTCCTGGATTCGCTCATCGTCACTCAGTACGCGCACCCGCGTGGTGACGTCGTTGCCTTCGACGAACTTGTCGATGACGAAATGATGGTCGGCTTTGGCCGCGACCGATGCCAAGTGTGTGACGGCGAGGACCTGTTGTTGGCGGCCCAGCTCGGCCAGGCAGTCGCCGATCTGCTGGGCTACTTGTCCGCCGACACCGGCGTCGACCTCATCGAAGACCGCGACGACGTCTTCATGCGCCGATTCGAGAGAGAGCGCCAAGAGCACTCGGCTCAACTCTCCCCCGCTGGCGAGAGCCTGCAGAGGGCCCTCTGGCTGTCCCGGATTTGGCGTAAAGAGGATCTGCGCGTCGGACCCGTCCTCGCCATCTATCACGAAGCGCAGTCGCGCGTGGGCAAGCGCGACGCGCGACAACTGACCGGCCACAGCCGACGTCAAGGACTCGGCCGCCGCCTCACGCTCTCGACGCGCTTGGTCAGCCAGAGAAGCCACTCGCTCGCCAATCTCGAGGATGTCCGTGTCGAGCATGGCAGTTCGCGACGAAGCCTCGTCAAGCGCATGACGACGGGCACGTAGTTCCTCCAGGGTGCTCAGCGCGGTCTCTAAGGACCCGTATTTACGGACCATCGATTGCAATACTGTGGCGCGGTCCTCGAGTTCTTTCAACGCTGACGCGTCAAAGGCGTCGGGATCGGAAAGTGATGCCAGGTCGCGGACCGCTTCGCGCGACTCCTCCAGTGCCGAGCGAAGGAGTGCCCGCGCCGCGTCGTAGGCCTCAGCGGAAGGCAGACGATTGAGGGCCCGGGCAAACTGCGCCAAGATCGCCGCGTCGCCGTCGGCGTCGAGTTCGTCCAGTACTTCGCTCAATACCGCCTGGCCATCGCGCAGATCACTCAGTCGTGTCAATTGCTCCAAGACCTCGTCGAGCTCGGACGCAGAACGAATCGACACGACATCGAGTTCACTGATCTGATAGTCGACGAAGTCCAATTCGCGCGTACGTTCTTCAGTGTCACCACCCAACAAGGAGCGTTCACGAACCGCGTCTTGGAGTTCTCGACGGGCCCGGGCGAGCGACTCGACCGACACGTCACCTTTAGCGTCAATCAACCGCAGCACTTCGCTGCGGTTGCGTAGGGTCAACGAGTCGTGTTGTCCATGAATCACGATCAGTTGATCAGCAAAAGCCCGCAACGCTTCGGCGCTACTCGAGGCACCGTCAATCGCACTGCGAAGCCGCCCGGAGACTCCGGACTCCCTGGTCAGGACCACTTCGCGTTCACCGTTCAGGTCAAAGACGGCGGCAGCGCGCATATCGGGAGCGATCGCCGGGCGCGTCACCGAGCCGTCGCCACCTAAACAGAGATCGAGGGCGCCTAGTAACAGCGTCTTGCCGGCTCCAGTTTCCCCGGTCAAGACGTTGAATCCCGGCCCAAACTCCAGTCGAGCATCTTGGATCACGCCGAGTCCGTGGGCATAGAGCTCCAACAAGTGGGACTTAGGCATGTCCCTCTCGAAGGCCCTCGTGAAGGCGTGATGCCAGATTGAAACTGCGCGTGGCGACCACCCGTACCGGCGTGGGGCTCTTTCGCACCTCGACGTAGTGACCTTCACCCAGGGATCCGATACCACGTCCGTCGGCGACGATGACCGCTGGTTTGTCCTCGGCGACCAACCGAATCACCTTGTCGTCGCCAACCACGATCGAGCGGTCAATTGTGAAATGCGGTGCGACTGGCGTCAAGATCATCACCGGCAGCGTCGCCTCCACGACCGGTCCCCCGGCCGAGAAACAGTAGCCGGTGCTGCCGGTCGGGGTCGAGACCATGACTCCGTCGGCCGAATACGTGAGGTACTCGTCGTCATCGACGAAGGTCTTGAGTCGCACCATGTGACCGGTCTGCGCGCGTTCCACGACCACCTCATTGAGAGCGAACTCCTGGATGTTCGTACCGGACACCGTAATCAAGAGCGCCAGCCGATTGACGTCGTCTTCGACCTCAAGCGCAGACTTCGCGTCAGCGACCACGTCGTTTGGTGGGACGTTGAGGAGGAAACCGACCCGCCCGAGATTGACGGCGAGGACGCGAGCGCCCGCAGCGTGGGCCAGCCGGGCCGCTTTCAGAAATGTTCCGTCACCCCCGAGACTGACGACCAGGGTTGATTCGTCCACCTCGGGCGTCACGCCGATGTCGAGCATGTGCACCGCGGAGGTGATGCCGTCTTGTCGCAACTGACGTCCCGCTTCTTGGGCGAGTTCAAGCGCGTCGGCGCGGTTGCTGAAGGCCGTAAAGAGTAGCTGGGACACTGATCACCTCGTTTCCCAATCGTAGTTACAAAGGTCGTGCCCGCTCTCAAGCGAACGATAATCGCCCAAGGGCGGTCCGCGTCGCTCGGTATGCTCATTACCTAACGAGTAACGACACCGATCCAACTGAGGTCACGAAAGACGAGGTACATCACATGACGTTCGTGGTTCTGTTGATTGTTCTGGTCATTCTGATCGTCGGTGGTGTACTCATTCGCCGCAAATCGCGCAAACGAGGTTTCAGTTACGTGCCCGATCCCAGCGCACTCGGCAACAAGAACTACCAACCCGGTGAGATTCCCAACGTGACCGTCTCGACACCGGAATTCGAGACCGAAGAGATCGCTCAGGACGAGTTCGTCAGCGACGTCTCTGACGACCTGATGGATCCTAGAAATCCCGGACACGCGGAATGGGTCAAGAATCGTCCGGATGTGGAATCCGACTCGGAGTGGGAGGCGGATCATCCCGGGGATAGTTCCTCGTAGAGCCTTCGAGCAACCGCATCGCCTGGTTCCACCCCCGCGACCATGAGGGTGTGAAAACCTTTCGTTGTGGCAGAATTCAACTAATGCAAGTTGACGATGTCGACGTCCGGTCCTGATGGGTGTCGAACGGTGGTGACGAGAGACGGGGACCTCTCGATTTCGTGGCAAAGTCTTCTCGAGGCAATGCCTGACGGGACGGCGTTGATCGATGGCCACGGCGTCATGCACTGCGTGAACGAAGAGTTGACGTTGATCACTGGCTATGACCGTGACGAACTTGTGGGCGAGAACGTCCTCGTGCTAATACCTCCGGAACTGCGTGCGATGGAAGAAGAGGCCCGGCGACGCTTCGCGCAGGACCCGGACTCCCGAATTATCTGGAACGACCGTGAACTCACGGTCCTGTGCAAAGACGGCACTGAACGTTCGGTGGATTTTGCGCTCTCACCGCTCGTGGTCGGTGACGCGCGCTGGACGATGGGCTCGATCCGCGACAACAGCGTCCAGCGAGCGGCTGAACAGGCACGCAGTGAGGCCGAGCAACACTTCCGCATGGCTTTCGAAGACAACATGGCGCCCATGGTCTTCACCGACCTTCGCGACTGCATCATCGCGGCCAATGACGCCTTTTGCACGATGGTCGGTCGTTCCCGAAGTGAACTCATCGGCTTCGACTCCAAGCCGTTCACCTACCCCGATGACATCGGTATCGCCGAAGCGTCCCACGAACGATTCCTTCACGGCGAGATCCGTCAGGTGCGCTATGTCAAACGCTATTTGCATTCCGATGGTCGAATGATCGTCGCCGAAGTATCGAAGTCCCCGGCGCGCGACAAGACCGGCAAGACGTTGTACTTCATTATCTCGGAGCGCGACATCACCGAAGAACGGCTGCTTACGGCGCAACTCTCACATCAAGCGTTGCACGATCCTTTGACCGGCCTGGCCAACCGGGCGTTGCTTGATGACCGACTCGCCCAGGCTCATTCACGAATCATTCGACAAGATGGTCATGGCGCGCTGTTTCTGTTGGACCTCGACGACTTCAAGGGCGTCAACGATACGTATGGTCACCTCGTCGGCGATCAACTCTTGGAGGCGGTGGCGAGACGACTCGAAGTGGTCGCGCGCGCGACAGACACGCTGTGTCGCTTCGGCGGTGACGAGTTCCTCTACTTGGCAGAGGGCATCACGGGTTCACACGAGGCCGAACTCATCGCCGGGCGGTTTTTGCGATCACTCGACGAACCCTTCAGCGTGGGCGATCTCAGCCTCGAGCAGCGCGCCAGTCTTGGCGCCGTTGTCTGGGACTCATCAACCACCGATATCTCAGATGTGGTTCGTGACGCCGACGTCGCCCTTTACGAGGCCAAGCGCCTGGGCAAGGGCCGCCACTTCGTCTACGTGCCGGGTATGCAAGACCAACTGGTCAATCGTTTCTCCTTGGTTCAAGAACTGCGAACCGCCGTCGCATCCGGCGATCTGGCTATGCACTACCAGCCCATCGTTCGCCTCTCGACGAACGAAGTCATCGGATTCGAGGCGCTCATGCGTTGGCATCACGCCGAGCGCGGATGGGTGCCGCCGAGTGAGTTCATCCCCCTGGCTGAGCAGAGCGACCTCATCTTGGACCTCGGCGCCTTCGCTCTGCACGAATCGATCATGGCCGCCGCCGAATGGGGTCGCACGAAGGATTCGCTCTCCGAACCCTACGTCACAGTCAATCTCTCCGCGCGCCAGTTCCACCATCCCGGACTGCTCGAGCTCGTAAAGAAGGAGCTGGAGGTCTGCTCGTTGCCGGCCGATCGTCTTATCATCGAGATCACCGAGAGCGTCGCCCTGATGGAAACGGCCGACACCGTGAAGATGATCCAGCAGTTGACTGACCTGGGCATCGGTGTCGCCCTGGATGACTTCGGCACTGGATTCTCGTCGCTCTCGTACTTGGCGCTCTTGAATCCCATGATCATCAAAATCGATCAGTCCTTCATTCGACCTGTGATGAAGACCATCCATAGCGACCGCTTGCTGGAGACGATCGTGTTGCTCGGACACAACCTAGGCATGACCATGTCCGCCGAAGGTATCGAGACGCAGGATCAACTGGAAAACCTTCGCGAGCTGCATTGTTCGCTCGGTCAGGGCTATTTGTTTTCACCCGCCGTGGCCTTTGACGTCGCGGCGACGATGGTAGGAACGTCCTTCTCCTTCTGATGTTTCGCTCTACGAAGCACCCACTCATTGATTCGTCGACCGCTACCATTTATGCCCAAGTCTTGCGATTTATGCGGGATGACCTAGGAGGGGCATGAGTTTTCCCGAATCTGTGCAGCGTCTGGCCCGGCAACGAGCACGCGGAACGTGCGAGTGCACTGCCAGCTGGTGTCCGCACTACGGCCACTGCCGCCTCCCGGCCAAGGAGTTCCACCACAAGAAAGCGCTTAGCGCCGGGGGTGACGAAGAGTTGTCCAACTGTCAGTATCTGTGTCCGGCCTGTCACCTACGAGCGCATCTCACTACTGGAGAATTCGGTCGACTCTAAGACCGACTCAGAGCGTCGCCTTATCCACGACTAATTGACCGATGTCGGTGTGCGCATTCGTCCACGCGCTGTCATCGACCCCACGTAGGAGCCGCGCCAGTCCGTCAATGCCCGAGTGCATTCGCCGTTCCAGAATCTCATTTTAGATTTTTTTTTTTAGTTTCCACTTCAATTTCGATGACGTCGTCCGGTTCGACCGGTTCTTCGACGAAGAGATCGGGCCGCAGCGCCATCGCCTCCTGAAGTTCGAGCGCGTGACTCATCCAATACTCGTTGAACCCCACGCGCCATCGATCTGCACCCTCGGGGGACGCGAAGGCTTCGTGAACGGCCGCCGGCACCAACAGAGCGGCGAGGCTCGGTACCTCGCCCGCGAGATAACGCAGGCGTCGAAAATCCAAGTATGAGATTGGCGGAGGGATAACAGGCGCGCTGCTCAATTCCGAAAGCGCGTCTCGGACTCGGTCGTCTTTCAAGAACGATGACGTCAAGAGCAACGCCAAGACTTGCTCTTCGGAGTTCTCGGCCATCGTGATGAGGCTCTTTCCCACGTTGTCGCGCCCCTGCCCCGAGCCGCCGAACACCTCTTGCACGATGGTCCCGGCGCTAGCGATGAGACCGAGTAGTCGGAGTGCGACGGGCCGAGCGTTGGCAATTTCCTTGTCGTCCAAGGTGGTCGCCAGCTGAATGAAAGGCGTATCCATCGTGCTCTGCATCGCGCGAAGGGCTAGTTGGCCGGCTCGTGACGGTTCGGCGATGTCGGGGGTGGCGCGCCCGCTGTCTCGACGATCGAAGAGACCTCCGGCGTCAGGATCGAGTGACCACAGATCTCCTTTAATGAGATCGATGAGAAGTGACGAAAACTCGGCGTACAGTTCGGAACCTCGCCCCAGGCGCTTGCGCGCCGAGACCATCGCTGGACGGGTCTTGAGATGCTCGAAGAAGACCTCTTCGAGCACGTCGCGCTCACCCTTTTCTTCTTCCGGACGATCGTCGGCCACCCCACGAATCTCTCGCATCTGTTCATCCCAGCGCCTCGCTCGCTTCAAAAGATACGTGCGTATGATGTCGGGCTCGAGGTCGTAACCCTCCCACCAAAGTCGCCAGGCCAACTCGTCGAGTTGTTTCGTACTCGAGCGCAGTTGCGAGATCCGCAGCATCCGCTCGGCGGTGCCCGCCGGGTAGCGCGCCAGTGAACTCCGTCCACCGATCTGATCGTGGAACGGTTCACCGATCAAACGTCGGCGATGCAGCCGAGCCAGTTGGTCACGCGTGGTGTCGACGCCTGCAAAGCCCAGATATTCAAGGATGTCTTGAGTCGGCTCCCAGGACTGCGGTTCCTCGTTCCAACTCACGTTTCGACCTTAGTTTTGCGACCCCCATAATCTGAGGATTGTCAAGGTCGTTATTAACCGATGACTCAGGTGCCGTCGCTACGACCGGAGTCCTTCCACGATGGCTTGGCGCGCCGTGTCACTGAGCGCGTAGGGCGCGTAGATGCTGAAGCGGCTGATGACGTCATTGAGCCGTTCGCGAACGACCGCGCCGACGTCGTCGGGCATGGCGACGACGCTGAAAGCGTTCAGCACGTCGTTGTCGATCAGTTCACCCATCAGTTCCCACTGCCCCGTCTTGGACAATGCGTTCAACTCACTCTGGAGATCGCCCCATCCGTGCAACTCGAGAACACCCCGGTAGGCCGGTGTCGACCCGTAGAAGGCGATCTGGCCACGAACCTGGCGCGTGGCGTCTTCGAGCTCCTCGTCGTTCTCGCCCGTCGCCACCAAGCCGGAAAACGAGATCGGAAAGTCTTTGGGCTCACGTCCCGATTTGGCCAAACCGCGCTCCAAGGCCGGAAGCGTGATTTCGCGGATGTAGCGCTCCGTGGTGAACGGGTGTACCAAGAGCCCGTCGGCCACTTCGCCGGCCACTTCGGTCATCAACTCGCCGACCGCGGCCAGGTACACCTTCGGCGCACCGTAAGGATTGGGACCGGGATTGAAGAACGGCGACATCAGCGTGTGTCGGTAGTACTCTCCGCGAAAATTGAGCGCGACGCCCTCATTCCAACACGCCCAGATCGCTCTCATCGCCAGGACGTATTCGCGCATGCGCGGCGCCGGATGCGACCAGGGCATCGAGTATCGCTTCTCGATGTGCGGTTTGATCTGTGAACCGAGACCGAGCAGCAGCCGGCCGCGTGACAGCAACTGCACGTCGTTGGCCATGGTGGCCGTGATCATCGGACTTCGTGCGAAGGCCACGACGATGCCGGTGCCGAGTTCCAACGTTGTAGTCGCGGTCGCCGCTCCGGCAACGATCAGGAGCGGGTCGTGCCCGGTTTCAGCCGACCAGGCGCCGTCGTAGCCCGCGAGTTCCAGTGCACGCGCATCAGCGCCTACGTCGTCAATTCGAAAGGAGAGACCGCCGTCGACCAACATGGGCGTAGTCTAAACCGGTGCTTTCATCGGTTTAGTTGAGGCGAGTTATCTCAGGTGGGGAGGACTTGGCCCACCATCGCCGCAACTTCGTCGTTCGGAACCGCGGCGGAGAAGAGGAAGCCCTGCCCGAGTTCACAGCCCAATCGACGAAGTCGACTGAACTGACCTTCGGTCTCGATTCCCTTGGCGAGCATCGTCATGTTGAGTTTCTGACCCAACGAGATGATCGTCTCGAGCAACGTGTCGTTGCGCGTCGACTCGTGGACGGGCCGAACGAATGACTGGTCGATCTTGATGATGCGCGGACTGAGCGCCGCCAGGTACGACAGCGACGAGAAGCCGGTGCCGAAGTCATCCAGGGCGATGCCTACCCCGAGTGTGCCGAGCAGTTCCAACAGGGCCATCGTTTCGGCGATGTCCATCAACGCGACGCTCTCGGTGATCTCCAGGATCAGATACGCCGGTGGCAACGCGCTCTCGCGCAGGAGATTCTTTATCGTGGGCACTAATCCCGGATCGAGGAACTGGTGCGCCGAAAGATTGACCGTCACGTACGGACGCCGAATCGACGAATCATCGGTCGCCCACTTGCTCGCTTCGAGGATGGCTTGGCGCAAGGCGAACGAACCGAGCTCCAAGATCAGGTCGCTCTGCTCGGCCAAGGGCATGAACACGTTGGGTGGTACCCAACCTCGTTCGGGATGCTTCCAACGCATCAGAGCCTCGAAGCCGACCACTTGACTGGTGGTGAGATCGGCGATCGGTTGATAGTGCATCACCAAGTCCCCGACGCTGAAGGCCTGTCGTAACTCTTGTACCAGTGCGAAACGGCTCACGGCGCGTTGGTGCATTGTGGGCGTGAAGACCACGTGGTGACCGCGCACGTTTCGCTTGGCTTCGTACAAGGCGGCGTCGACATTTTGAATCGTTTCGGAGAAACCGTTGCACGTCGAGTCCCAGATGACGATGCCGACGCTGGCGCGTTGTTCGATCAGCGATCCGGCGATTTTGTAGGGCTCGGCAATGACGCTGATCAGACGCTCGGCGAGGACTTCGGCCTCGGCCGGCGAGACGAGACCCTCGGCCAGGTACAAGAACTCGTCGCCGCCGAAGCGACAGAGCGTGTCGGCCGAACGAGTGATGAGCGCCAATCGATTCGCGATGGCAGTGAGAAGTTGATCACCGACGAAGTGACCGTGTGTGTCGTTGACTCCCTTGAAGTCATCCAGGTCAATCAAGAGCACCGCGCCGATGCCGCCTTGACGAAGCACGCGACCATGAGCCTGGGCCAATCGGTCTTCGAAGAGTGCCCGGTTTGCTAAACCCGTGAGCGGGTCGTGCAGCGCCTGATGCGATAGCTGGGCCGCTAGGGCACGCTCTTCTGTGACGTCGCGCTCGGAGAAGACGAAGTAGAGGATGTTGCCGTCCTCGTCGCGCGCGGGCGAGCGCGACACCTCGACGTCGATCACTCGACCGTCTTTTCTCAAGTAACGCTTGACGTAGCGCTCCTGCTCCACTTCACCCGAGATGAGTCGCTGGTGCGTGCTTTCGGTGATTCCCACGTCGTCGGGATAGGTGAATGGCGTCGAGTCGCAGCCGAGCAACTCATCGCGAGAAAAGCCGACCATCTCGCACATGGCGTCGTTGACCGCGATGATGCGGTCATGTGCGTCGGTGAAGGTCATTGGCGCCATGTTGTTCTCAAAGGCCACGCGAAACCGAAGTTCGGCGTCGGCGCGAGCCTTTTCGTTCATCCGCGCAGTAGTCATGTCACGAATCGCCAGCACGACCCATGATCCCTGATCAAGGGCCAACGGTGATCGTGAGACCTCGACGTGAACCTCTTGGCCGTCGCTACGCAGCAGGGTCAGATCCTGGTCATTCCAGACGGATGCAGTTGGGTTGCGCGGTCGCTCCCGACGAGCGCGCAACAAGCGCTCGCGAAGGCGTTCGGGGATGAGCATTATGACGTCGCGACCGATCAAATCGGTCTGTTCGTAGCCGGTCAAGGCGCACAGCAGTTCGTTGACGTAGTGGAGAACGCCGCGAACGTCCACGAGCGCCGTCGGCTCGGGCAACGCTTCGAGGAGTCCATTCCACGAGGCTGGATGATCTGAGGTGAACGGCACCGATTCGAAGGTCGTCGCGACCTCCTCGTCGCTTACGAGCCCGACCAATTCGGCTCGGGGCGTGCCACGAGGAAGTTCGAAGAGCTCGGTCATGGATGAACGCTAGGCCGGTCCATCGTTTTGCTTGTCAACAGGTTCTCAACAATGTCCCAAACGTTCATCGACGCACTCGTCAAGATCTTGGTCCCTCCACGACGCGGCCGATTGTCCAACTGGGATGCACGACCCGAGTGCTGAAAGTGCTGAAACGTTCAATTGAAGGCTTCGCCCATGGTCTGAGACCGCAGTGAGCGAAGTGATTGACGACACTTCGCACAGGTTGTCGTTGCTCTTGTACACAGGAAAACACGGGATCGCACTGATGCGATTCGGCTCGGAATGGTGCGCAGAAGGACGAACTTCCTGCGTTACGGTTCAAAGGATGAAAATTATCGTCGGCTCCTCCGAGTTCACATCTCGACGTCGTGCATCGAGATGTCATGCCTGGTCCCAAGGAGTTCGATGAGCGTCGGTGACCGCAAGTTAGCTCGATTACTCAACTCTTTTCCCGAGATCGTCGTGGTATTGGACGCGGTCGGGAACGTTCTCTGGGTTAACCAGTTGGCCCTCGAACTCTTCGGTCGATCGTTGGAATCGGCGACAGGAATATCCGCCGTCGATCTCGTGCACCCCGACGACCTCGAGATCGTCCTGCGGTCGCTTGAATCCATTCAAACCAAGAGCGTAGGAACCTTTCTGGAAATCCGAGCCCAAATCGGTGACGATTGGCGACTGATTGAACTCATCGGCACTCCCGTGTCGTGGTTCCAGAAAGGTGCGATTCTCTTCAGCATCCGCGATCTGACCGAACGCCGACGATTCGAACTGGCGCGCGACAACGTGGCGCGATTCCGATCTTTGGTGCACAATGCGACGACGATCATGATGCTGCTCTCCCCCGCCGGCGTCGTCGAATCGGTGTCCGGGGCGATGACGCGAAAGCTAGGGCACGACCCCGAGGCTGTCGAGGGCCAGCCCCTCGCAAATATCGTCACCGCCAACGATCGTCCAGCACTTCGCGTCGCGATCGAGAACGCGTTGCGCGACTCCAGCGCTTCCCAGCCTGTCGTGCAGGCACTTCGTCTGATACGTCGTGGCAGCGAGGAGATGATCTCTTTTGAGCTGTCGATCGTGAGCCTCGTGGACGATCCGACGGTGGGCGGCCTAGTCGTGACGGCGCACGACGTCTCGGCTCGCGTCGGCGCCGAGATGGAGCTTCGAAATACGGTGCGTGAACTGCGCGAGACGTCGTCGCTGTTGAACGCCGCACTGGAATCGACCGCCAACGGACTGCTCGTCGTGGGTAACGACAGATCCATCACGAGTTTCAATTCTCAGTTCGCCGAGATGTGGCGAATACCGACTAATCTCGTGGCGGCTCGAAACGACCACCGATTGATCGAGTACGTGGCCGAACAGCTCACCGATCCGAGCGCCTTCATCGCTCGCGTCAACGACCTCTACTCGCAACCCGAAGTGGAGAGCAGCGACACGCTGGAGTTCGTCGACGGACGAGTGTTCCAGCGATCGTCGAAACCCCAATTCGTCGCCGGCGACGTGGTTGGGCGCGTATGGGGCTTCAGCGACGTTACGGAACAAAAGCGATTGGAACACGACCTGGCCCATCTGGCGTTCCACGACGCCCTCACGGATCTTGCCAACCGGGCGCTCTTCCAAGACCGGCTCAATCTGGCCCTCGCCCGCAGTGAGCGCAACGATAAATACGTCGCCGTCCTCTTACTGGATCTCGACAACTTCAAGACGATCAACGAGAGCCTCGGACATTCCGCCGGAGACGAACTACTTCGCATTGTGGCCTCCACGCTGGTGAAAGGTCTCCGTAAGTCCGACACGGCGGCGCGACTCGGTGGGGACGAATTCGCGGTGTTGATTGAGGGTGCGGCTACCCGTGAGGAGGTCCTGCAATTAGCCGCTCGACTAATGAAGACGCTTCGACAGTCAGTCACTGTCGCCGATCAAGAGATCGCGGTCACCGTGAGCATGGGCGTCACGTTCGGTGCCAAAGGCAATACCAGCGATCAACTCCTTCGAAACGCTGACCTGGCCATGTATCTAGCCAAGGCGCAAGGCAAAGACCGCATCGAGGAGTTTCAAGATCAGATGCACGTCGCCGTTGTGGAGCGACTGGAGCTCGAGAACGACCTTCGTCACGCCGTGCTCTCCGAGGAGTTGCGCGTTCACTACCAGCCGATCTTCGATCTGGAGTCCGGGGTCATCGTCGGTTTCGAAGCGCTCGTTCGGTGGCAACATCCCACCCACGGGCTGCTTCAGCCCATCTCCTTCATCCCTTTCGCCGAGGAGATCGGCTTCATCCATCACATAGATCGCTTTGTCCTCACCGAAGCGTGCTCCCAAGCGCGACGCTGGCAGAACATGGGCATCGCCGGTCCGGGGCTACTCATGAGCGTAAATCTCTCCGCGCGTGAGATCGCTGACAACGACATACGAGATAGCGTCAGCCTCTCCTTGCTCGAAACGGGATTCGAGCCGACGCATTTGATCTTGGAGATCACGGAAAGCGCGATCATGCGAAATATCGATGCCGCGATCCGGAATATCAATTCGCTCAAATCGCTCGGGCTGAGCATCGCCATCGACGACTTCGGCACTGGCTTCTCGTCATTCTCCCATCTCGGGCAACTACCGATCGATATCTTGAAGGTCGATCGGTCATTCGTGGCGAATATCACAAGTCCCGATGGTCGACCCAGTCTCGCACCGGCCATCGTACAACTGGCCCACACACTCGGCCTCACCACGATCGCCGAGGGCGTCGAATCATCCGATCAGGTCGCACCGCTGCGCGACCTGACGTGTCGACTGGCTCAGGGCTACCACCTCGGGATGCCTTTGGACGCCGAGGAGACCGAAGGACTGCTTCGCGCTCGCGCCTCCTAAGGTGCACGATGAGTGAGTCAGTGCTCAACAATCTGAGAAGGAGACGGTCGTGAGTGACGACGAAGCTGCGACGAACATGAATGAATGGAACGCCAAGGTGATCGCCGAGTTCCGGGCCAATAATGGTGTGGTCGGCGGTTCGTTCGAAGGCGCGCCCGTCTTATTGCTGCATACAATGGGCGCCAAGACCAATGAAGAGCGTGTAAATCCCATGATGTACTTGGACTACGAAGGTCGCCGATTCGTCTTCGCTTCCAAGGGAGGTGCGCCCGTCAATCCGGACTGGTATCACAACCTGGTGGCGAAGCCGAAAGTGACGGTTGAAGTCGGGACCGAGACCTACGAGGCGACGGCGACGCCGGTGTCGCGCGCGGAGCGCAATCGCATCTACCCGGTCCAGGCCGAGCGCTTCCCGGGTTTCGCGGAGTATGAAAAGGCAACGACTCGTGTGATTCCGGTGGTCGAACTGACACGCATCAGCTGAGACTGTTACGACTTCGGCGCGCGTCCGGACTTCGGATCGGTCAAGTGATACTGCGAGGCCAACGATCGATGCCCCGTCGAGATTTTCTTCTTGGCGGCCCTTCGAGTCGCCAGGAGACCAAAGAGCACGACGAGAGCGCCGAGGGCCAAGACGATGAATCCGCCGAAGTAGGTGTAGATCACGTGCTGGCACTCGGTGCTCACGCCGAAGCCGACGAACTTCCCTTCGGTTTCGTTACACACCGTGCTCTTTTGGTGTTCGATGAGGACGAAGTACACCCCGACGGCCATCGTGGCCAGTCCAAACAGCTCGAAGAACCTCTTCAGCATGCACTCAACATAGCCCGAGCGTAGGTCGTGGTCACGGTTCACGAAGTTCGATTGAGCTTCTTTCGCCGTTGAGCGCATCGCTCGTTCGAGTACTTTTGGTGGATATTGACGAACTCTTCTCGACACATACGTGACTGACATCTCGTCGGCGACGTCGCTGCACGACAACCTCGTGACCCACGGCCTCATCAAGTCCTTTGGCTCCGTTCACGCCGGACGAGGTCTGGACCTGGAGCTGCGCCGAGTTACGAAGGTCACCGTGCTAGGTCTCAACGGCGCCGGTAACGCCACGACCGTCGACACGCTGACCGGACTGACGAAGCCCGACAGGTCGCAATTCTGATGACGACTCCCTCGTTGATAACCTTCTCCACTGAACGATCAAGCGCCGTCGCGGCGATTGCCGCCGTGGCCGCCGGTCGCGGGTGGTGCAACCTATCGCCCGATGTCGAAGAAAAGGTCGCCGATATGAAGGTGAACTACTTCGGACTGCGACTCAACAAGGGCGTCGTTGTCGCAAGTTACGTGACTGCACCGCCCCGTCGAGGAGTGGCCCAGCCCTCAACGCTGGGCGTACTGCACTCACGCAGTCGTCTTGGCCGTGAGCGCATCGCGCTCATGTTGGGCGGTGCTCCGTTCGCCATTCGACAAGACCACAACACTCGAGGACTACTGCTCGACGTCCCGGTCGACACTCCTGGCGAACAGGTACTGACGGTGATGTGCACGCTCACGGAGTCGCTCTGTGACTACCTGTTCAAGGGAAGTTGGACGCTCAGTCAATTCCTTTCGTAAAGGTCGCCGCAAGAGATAGACGTTGATGATTACTGCGGTGAATTGGACTTCACTGCGCTCTGAACGTTCGGCGTGTCACACTTGTCCGATGTCGAGTCTTCCAGATGAATGTTTCGGAACGCGGCTTCACCTCAATCGCAAAACGCTCGACGACGTCGACGACGCCCTTGAAGCAGTCATTCAAAGTTTCGATGAACTCCACGTGTGGATGAAGTGGGCGGCGTCGATGCCTTCGCGCGAGTCGATCATGGCTCTCACCCTCGACGATGACGGACGATTTCGCTCCGATGAGCGCTGGGCCTATTGGATCCGAGAAATCGACGGAGGACAGTTGGTCGGGAGCGCCACCCTCGATCGTCGCGGAGTCGTCGAGGAGCTGGAGATTGGATACTGGATCCGAAGCGACCGTACCGGCCGAGGTTACGCCACCGAGGCCGCGAGCATTCTCACCGGCGCGGCCTTCACCTACGTCCCTACAACCGCCACCGTCAAGATCTCAATGGACCGAGCGAATACGGCGAGCGCCGCGGTTCCCCGCAAGCTCGGTTTTGCGCCTGTCGAGGAGTACGGGCGAGAGATTGTGACGCCGCGGGTCATTCGGGCATGGGGTCGGCCTGGGTGACTTCGCGCGAACAGTGGTTGGGAAGGTAACGGCTCGGACGCGCTAAGCCCAGCCGAGCTCGTCGAGGCGGGGATCACTGATGCCAAAGTGGTGCGCGATCTCGTGGATCACCGTCTTACGCACCTGGGCTCGCACGTCGTCCTCATTCGAGCACACCTGACATATCGTCCTTTGGTAGAGCGTGATGCGATCGGGCATGACGGCGTTGTAACTGGAATAGCCACGACGAGTCAGGGGAATGCCCTCATAGAGACCGAAGAGATTTCGCCCGCGGGCTTCGTCCTCGACGATTATCGCCACGTTGTCCATACGCGATGAAAGCGACTCCGGCAATGAGGCGACCGCTTCGGCCGCGAGTTCCTCGAAACGTTCATTGGAGACCTCGAACATCAACGCAGCGTAACGGCGCGAGAACTGTCTTCTGCATTTTCGTCGCCGTGGTCAACCAGGCGACATTCAGTCGCCCGTGACGCCGTCGATTCGTTCGCGAAGGAGGTCCGCATGACCGTTGTGGCGCGCGTACTCCTCGATCATGTGAAGGTAGATCCATCGCACGTTGCGAGTTGGTTTGCGGTGGTGCCCTGGGCTGGTCACGACCAGATCGAGAGACAGCCCGGCGGTGGCCTCTCGACACCGTTGACACTCCGCCACGAAGTGGGCGAGATCTTCTGATGCCTCAGCCGACTCGACGTCCAAGAAGTCGGCGTCTGGTGCCTCATCGGTCGAATAGTGATAGTCGACATCCTCACCCGCAGCGCGTCGTCGGAACCATCCGCGCTCTACATCACTCATGTGTCGAACCAGGCCCAGCAACGTCAAGGTCGACGGCTCGACCGATCTCGATTTCAGTTGCTCCGACGTAAGCCCGTCACATTTCATCAACAGTGTGGCTCGATGAAAATCAACCCATTCGTCCAGAGCTTGCTTTTCGCCGGACAGTTGGTCTGGATCGATCCTTGGCGGGTGATTGTGGGGCTCTATGACGGACATAGTTTTGACTTTACTCACGATGGTCTGCGTCGACCGTCGTTACCGGCTCACTCATGGTCATGGAGCCCGCGGAGATTCTGGAATCGCTCGTGGCAAGTTTGCGCACGCGAGGCGTGACCACTGGAGTGATTGTGCGTCGCCACCAGCTCGATGAGCTCGGTCAACCGGGACCTCGTTGGGATGATGATCAGCCCGCATCCTTAGAGCGGGTCCTGATCCACTTGCTCCAGGAATATGCGCGTTATCTCGGCCACCTCGACATCTACACCGAGCTGGTGGAGGGTGATGTCGGCGACGACTCCTTCGCGACATTCGGTATCGTCACATTTGTGGCCACGACCCCGAAGAAGACGACAAAACCCTCCCCGACACGCCCGCGCCCGACGATCAGGTCTCGCCCGACACCTGAGGAGCTCCGTGAAATGAATCAACGTTGTACGCGGTTCTTAGCGGGCGTGGGACGTCGCGACGTCTCCACGTTGTTGGCGACGATTCCGTCGGACTCCCAAATCGACGTCTACGGCAACGGAGGTGTTGTCGAGCAGCTCGAGAACGAGGTCGCGCGTCGACTCGGCAAAGAGGCCGCCCTTTTCATGATCTCCGGCACCATGGCCCAACAAGCGGTCCTGCGTATCCACGCCGACCGGCGGAACCGTCGCTCCGTCATCTTTCACCCGAAATGTCACCTGGACGTCCGAGAGGAGCGCGCCTACGAGCGACTCCATCAACTCGTGGCCGTGACGTGCGGACCGGCCACGATGCCGCTGACGTCCGAGCAACTCACTTCCGTTGGTGAACCGGTGGCCGCGGTACTCATTGAACTGCCACAACGCGATCTCGGTGGCACGCTTCCTGAGTGGGACGAATTAGTGGCTCAGGTGGTCTGGGCGCGCGATAACGGTGCGGCGACGCACATGGACGGCGCGCGACTCTGGGAGGCCGCGCCGTACTACGAGGCGACGGCGTCAAAATCAATCGTCGACATCGCTGAACTCTTCGACTCCGTCTACGTCTCATTCTACAAAGGACTCGGCGCCATCGCCGGATGTTGTGTCGCCAGCGACAGGGCGACGATTGAGGAATTGAAACTGTGGCGAGTGCGACATGGTGGTCGTGCCTACGGACTCTGGCCCTACGCTGCCTCGGCCCTCACGGCGCTACAACTTCGCGGGAATCGTTTCGGGGAGTACTACCAACGTGCCCAACAGATTGCGCGCACCCTCCGACGAATCGACGGCATCGAGATTCTGCCCTATCCAGTGCAAAGCCCGATGATGCACGTGCGCGTGAGCGGTCCGTGCGACACCGTGATAGCTCGGATGCTCGACATTGCTCGCAAAGACGGCATCTGGATGTTCAGCGGCGCCTACGAAGTGGAGGGTCCGACGTTGCAACGCTTCGAGTTCAATGTTGGCGACGCGACGATGGAATTCACGATCAAGGAGATCAGTGAACTCTTTCAACGCATGGTGGTGACGTCACGGCGATGACTTCGTGACCAGCACCGCACGTAAGAATCTCCGAATAATCAGGTCGTACTTCAAAACGCCGCCGGTAGGGTCAAGAAACGCACCATTGGAGGAGACGTCATGCTCGGAGACAAGTCAGAACATTTTGAGGGCAAGGGCACGAACCTAACTGCCGTGGAAGCACACCTCACGCAATACCTCGAGGCCGATGGCTTCAAGGTCCAGGTCGCGCCAGGTGGTGACCAGGGGACGGTAATTCAAGCGCAGAAAAGCGGCTTCCTTCGTGACATCGTCGCGGCCGAGCGCGCCTTTACAATCACCATCACGGGCGACCCAAGTGACTTCACAGTTCGATTCGGCGTTGGCAAATGGTTGCAGAACCTTGGGGTCGCCGCCGCGGAGACGCTCTTAGTGTCTGATCTCTTCCTGCCTATTGATGTCGCCGACTCACTATGGAGTCTCGAGGTCGAAGATAAAATCATCGCGGATCTCAAGAAATTCGTCGGGTAACTCTCGACTACCCGCAGCTCAGATTGAACTGGTTCGCACTAAGTCTCAGCCAGTTACTGTTCGTAATGCTCCACGATGTCGACCTCGCGAACCCTGGCCTCACCCGGGTTCCTTCCGAACTCTCGCAGCGCTCGGCGTTGGCGCAGCAGGTCCCAACATTGGTCCAATGTCTCTTCTAGGTGCGCGAGTCGTTCGACGTCGTCTGGCGTCTCGTGTTCTCGCAGCACCTTCTCCTCGTCAACCAAGGTGTTGATCCGTTGATAGATGTCTTCGTCAACCACGTTGATCCTTCCTCATTGCTTCGAGCGAGAAATCCCAGTTCAATGTCTCACTGCAATGTAGTCACTTGTTCAAATCGGTAGATCGCCGGTCGCCGACGCCGTGGAACCGGTGTCCTTATAAGCGGCAATGGTTCGCTCGGCGATCCTCATCTGGTGGATCTCGTCGGCGCCGTCTGCGAGGCGGGCCCAACGCGCATGTTGGAGCATGGATGCCAATGGGGTGTCCGTCGAATATCCCAGGGCGCCGTGGACCTGAATGGCCCGATCGATGATTCGATTGAGGCTGTTGGCCACGAAGTGCTTCGTCATCGAGACCTCGGTTCGAAAGTCCTCACCACGATCGATCTTGTAGGCCGTATGAAGCACCATCAGCTTGCACTGATAAAGATCCATTGCAGAGTCGGCGATCATCCACTGGACTCCTTGCTTTTCGGCCAGCGCCGAACCATGGGAAAAACGATTGATCGAACGGTCAACCATCATGTCGAGAGCCGTCTCGGCTTGAGCGATCCATCGCATGCAGTGTGCAAGACGAGCTGGGCCGAGTCGGGCTTGTCCGAGTCGATGGCCATTGCCTCGGCCACCCAGGATCTGCTCGTCCTTCACCCGCAAGTCCTCAATGACGATCTCGCTATGGCCGGTCGAACCATGCATTGTTTCCACTTCGCGAACGTCGTTCCAGCCTTCAGAAGGGATGTCCACCAGAAAGGCCGTCGTCGCTCCCGATGAGCCTTGCGCGACGTCAAGTTCGGTGCGCACGATGAGAATCGCGAACTGGGAGCGACGAGCGTTCGAGATGAACCACTTGTGGCCGTTGATGATCCACTCATCACCATCTTTCTCGGCGTGGGTGCGGATCAGCGTCGGGTCGGATCCGGCGACCTCGGGCTCGGTCATGGCGAAACAGGACATCACCTTGCCCTCGCAGAGGGGACGCAGGTAGCGCTCCTTCTGGTCGTCGTTGGCCCAGTGCAACAACGTGTGCATGTTGCCTTCGTCGGGGGCCATGCAGTTGAGCACCCAGGGACCGATGCGAGTTTTGCCCGCTTCGGCTTGCACCATCGCCAACTCCACGTGACCGAGTCCCATGCCGCCCCACTCCTTGGGCATGTGAGGCAACCAAAGGCCCAGAACTTTGGCCTGTTCACGTAGATCCAGGATGGTGGCGAGATAATCCCGACGAGAGAGCGCCTCAGCCCCGTCGTCAGGTCGAGCGACGGCCGGAATGATCGTGTTCTGCACGAAGTCACGAACCCGCCGGCGAATCTCCTCGTGTTCGGGAGCAAGAGTGAAGTCAATGGCCATGAAAATCCTTCGTTATGCCCGAGACGGCGTTGACGTTGACATTATCTCCGTGCCCACGAACACCCGGATCTGCCACGGACGACGTCGTAGCGACCACGACGCTGTCGCGGCGTCGAATCTCAACACGTCGGGTCACGCACCATTGACCGTGAAGAAGGGCGCAGGAACGCCGCTCGCGAGATAGCGAGCGAGGCGGTCGAGGATCATCGCCCAGGACTGCGCGGTGTAGGCCAGATCCGATTCGGTGTAGCTGGGCTCGAAGTCGTAGTGCCGGAACTGGACGCTCGCCGACTTGTCGTGCGAGGACAAAGCCCACTCCCAGGCTGAGCCGTTCCAGTCCGGAAACTCGGATTCGACTTTCATTCGTACGAGTTCGTCGGCCACCAGTGCGATTGCAACGTTGAGATCGACCGGCGCCTCGAGGAGGCTGAAGCGTCCGTGGAGGTCATCGAGCTCGCAGTGCGACGTCCAAATGGCCTTCTGCCCTTCAGTCGTTCGCAGTACGTCATAGACCTTGGAACGACTCGCGTTCACGTTGGTCGCCAGCGCAATCCTCTGCTCCATTATCCCTCCGCTTCGCCGCTGTCACGGTACATCTGAGACGTGGTGGTTTCCCCTGGCGCTTTCACTGAATCGACGTTTACTATGAAGTCCACACGCAGGTACCTTGAGAGGGGTCAACAAATGCCATTAACTGGACACTACGAACCGAGTCCATCCGAATGGGTGCGAGACCAGGTGGAACTGTACGAGCGCACCCACGGCGCGGAGGGCAATACGCTGCGCGACACCGGGCTTCCGGTCGTGATCGTGACGTCGCGAGGTAACAAGAGCGGCACGATTCGAAAGACTCCGCTGATGCGCGTGGAACACAACGGCCAATACGCGCTCATCGCCTCCCAGGGAGGTGCGCCGACCAATCCGGTGTGGTACTACAACTTGATCGCTGATCCCGAATCGGTCACCATCCAAGACGGCCCGGAACTATTCGAAGTCACCGTTCGCGAGGTCGAGGGTGAGGAACGCAATCAATGGTGGGAGCGCGCCGTCGCGGCTTTCCCACCGTACGCGCAGTACCAACTCAAGACCGAACGACGGATCCCTGTCATCGTTGCAACCAAGCGTTCTTGAGCGCGACAAAGTTCCGTTGTTTCGTGAGCCGAGCACGCGGGCTCTAGTGTTCTAGAGATTCGCATTCACGCACGAGTGAACGGACTGAGGAGTTAGAGAGATGGCGACCTGCCCCATTTGTGGCACGGAAGAAGTTCCAGGTCAACAGTCCTGCCCTTCGTGCGGATCTCCCACGTCGAGCGTCTATTCGAATCCCGCGCCACTGCCCAGCTACCCCGCTCAATCGGGACCTTCAATCGACAGGTACGTGCTGGCCGGATTTTGGAAACGCTTTCTGGGCTATCTCATCGACTACATCGTGCTGATCATCATCGGAATAATCATTCTTCGGCCTCTTCACGCAAGTTTCGCCACGGCCGTCATCGCCGCGACCGTTCTCTCCTTCCTCTACAACTCGCTGCAGATTGGTTTGAATCACGGCCAGACACTCGGAATGCGGGTGGTGTCAGTCAAGTGCGTTGAGCTGGACGGCTCTACCGAGATCAATTATCCGCGAGCGGCCAAGCGCGCCGTCTTCTACGGCGTACTCACGCTGATTGGAAGTCTGGAAAACGTGCATCATTACACTCACCCCACGAGCGCCCAATTGCATTCCTACTACCACCAGGAATTAATCCTCGTGATCTTGGTTCTGCCGCACCTCGTCGACCTCTTGTGGGTCGCGTGGGACAAGAGGAATCAAACTCTTCACGACAAATTCGCTGGTACCGTCGTCGTCTCAACGCGCTTGACGCAGCTCTAGAGAGTCCATGGCGGATTGCGCAATTCAGTTCCGTGCGATGAAGAATTCCCGGCACTCTTCCAATCCGAGCACTTCGACTTCGATGTGCGCCATTTCGTCCCACCGAGACCGTGTGAGCGTGAGATCAATCAATTCGGCGGGGATGCCTCGACGCAAGACGCTACGCCGGCCGCTCTCTTCGTAGCCCAAAACTCGCGACACGTTGAGTGATGACGTGTTGTCGGCAGAGCCTCCACTCTCCGCTTCACCCGCGTCGAGGCAGGCGTGGTGACTTCGAAACTTGCGGTGCGAAAGAGACACGCAGATTCCTGATTATCGGTCTGGGCATACTCATCGTCCTCACGACACCGATCATTGTGGTCGTCACAGTGACTTCGCATTCGTGTGCCGAACGACAGCAGTATCTATGCACCAACCTCTTCAAATTTCCAACGAAGGCTCTCCTCACGGACGGAGAGATCGAATTCAATCGCCTCGGAACTTCGAAACTGTCGCTGGTGCGGATCTCTCCTTCCAAGGCCGATCGGATAGCTGAATCTCAATACGGTGGAGGACGAGGATTTCGAATCGTCTTTGAATCCTTCGGTGGGTACATCGACAAGAATCAAATGGTCCCTGATTGGGTTGGTACGACGTCATGAGTGCCGAAAGCGATTCCGTCCTACCTCGTGAGGTTTCATTACGACCACGCATTTACGGTGGATCAGTCCAAGAGTCACTTTTAGAATGTCATCGTGAACGCGACGAATGGCGAAATCATCTCCGCATTCACCTACGACGAGGCGATATACGTCGGCGGAACCACGGGGGAATCTATTGCCATTCTTGAATGGCTCGGCCGAGGGTATCACTCACTTCTGTCCGCAATATCGGTGTCAATGCCGCCACCGTGACTTCTTTGGATTTGAGTCGATCGTTCGCCTGGAAATACTCCCAAAAACGGACGAGTCCCTCTTCGCCGTCGACGTCGAATATTCTGGCTACGAGACGCTGCCATCGATACTGATACCAGACATAGTTCAGCGCGTTCATCGGTTCATCACCGCCCGTGTAATGGGCCTCGAGTTGCTCAAGTGTCGTGTAACCCTCGGCACGCATTCGAGTATCAAGGCGCGAGCTTCCCGCACCCACTATCGAGAGCGTCTCGAGCGTATTCAGGCTCTCCGGTCGTCTCGTGGCGACGAACGCGTGGAGCGCCAAGTTGGCAAAGATCTCGCTCAACCAGAACGTCGGCAACCTCAGATGCCCCAGTACTTCATACGCGTGGCCGAGCTCGTGGATCGTCACCAAGTCGAAGAAAGGCTGCAGATCCAATCCGCCTGATCCATCGGGGTACGCCGCGAGCAATTTCGCATAGTCGCGCGGCGTCGTCTCGCGAAGGTCCTCCCCCATCGCGATCCAGAAATTCCCTCGGCCGGCGGGCATCACCACGATGCCGGGACGTATCTGACCTTCGTCGTCGTTAAAGAACGGCAAGCCGTACGGCTGTCTGCTCTCCCAATCCTTCATGTCGGCAACGATGACGGCGATGTCGGGCTCGACGCCCGAGAACAAGCGGCTGAAGTAGTCGTAGGCGTCCGCGGCGATATCTGCTTCGGCCCGCGCGCGCTCTAGTGATCCTTCGCTATATCGCACGTCGAAGGGATAGCCGTCAAGTGACGCCAACTCTGATCCCATGGCCATCCGATAGAACCTAGTGTTGTCAAACCCGGGAACGAGCGGGCCGATTACTTAGGAAACGCCTGCGAGATTCGGACCTGAATCAATTTCTTGACTATGTCTCTCGGTAGTGGTTCGTCAATCGGGAACCGAAGGGCGCCGGTCGATTTCGGGTATGGAGCTAATTCATCCTTCAGTTCTGGAAATACCGAGCCGCTGTGCGGCAAATAGCTGAGGTGAGTCTTGAACGCGGCGAACCCGGCAATCACTTTCCCTTCCAGTCAGAACGCGGGAACTTGATACGCGAGACCTTGCTCGGCTCCTGGAATCAACTCTGCGATCGTCTCGCGCAGTTTCTGAAGCGTCGTACGCTTCGGTTCGTCAATCGCATCCAGATATGTCGTGATTTCGTCGCTTGACATGTCGCCATTATCCGTCCACGGCCACGAATGGTCAAGTGCGACGTTGTTTCTCGCAACACGAGCTCCGAGAAATACTCAAAGTTCGTAGGGTGTCTTTGGATCGTTGCGAGGTGCGTGTCACGCCTCCAAGGGTGGTCATCCGAACTACATTGATGCATGTCGCAATACATGTGAGGTTAGGAAAATAACTAGTGACGCCGAACAACGATGTATTCGGACAGGCCTTGCTCGATTGGGCGAACGGTGGCACCACGTCCGAAGTACTTGAACGCGAGGATGGATTCACTCAGATTGGCGCCGGTCCCGATGTCTATCTCTCTAAGGTCAAGGATTGGCCCACCGCAGAACGCAACTCCATTCGACACATGCGTGGACGCGTGATGGACGTTGGATGCGGGGCTGGCAGGGTGGCATTGGAGCTTCAACATCGGGGCCTCGATGTGGTAGGCCTTGATGCGTCGCCTCTCGCTATGAAGGCGGCAACACTTCGAGGTGTGAGCGAAGTGTGGTCGATGCCAATCGAGGAGTTGGGTTCGAAGATCGAATCCTTTGATTCCTTAGTCTTGTTCGGCAATAATTTCGGTATCTTTGAGACTCCGACGCGCGCTCGCAGAATATTGACTCGCTTGGCAAAAGAAACGAAGCCCGAGGCGCGGATCTTCGCCGAAAGTACGAGCGCGTACTTCGGTGGTGCCCCCGCCTTTGATCGTTCCTACTATCACCTGAACAAAGCACGTGGCCTAAGTCCCGGACAGCTGAAACTGCGCTACCACTACGCACACTTAGTCGGTCCTTGGTTCAAATGGATTTACGTGTCTCGAAGCGAATTGCGGTCGATTCTGATGGGCACTGGCTGGCATCTCGAACGTGTACTGGGAACACATCCGAGCGAACCCTATGTCGCGATATTGGCGAAGGATTCTTCTTAAAAGCGTCGAGTTGCGGTTCCGCGATCCCGAGATCCGCGAAACATAGACAACTAATCCGAAAACAGCGCTTCCCAACCATGATGGAGAGATCGAGCAACTCGGACTCCGACTGCTCGCGCGAAATCTCGGGCTCGTAGCAGATGTGACGTCGAATGATGTGCCCGCGCGCGGAGCGTAGATCCGCTTTGATGACAATCCGGCGAGCCTCGATCACGTCCCATGGTGCGAACCACTCCCCTCGAGTTCGATCGGGAAAGATGGTTGTGCTCTCGAGGACGACGCACGAACAACCCGCACGCGACATAACCAAACCCATCGACGAATCGCCGATTCCTCCGCCCACTATGACGAGGTCCACCTCTTGGGTCTTAGGCATGACCGAAATCCAGTGAAGTTCATTCGGCTCGGATACGGAAGAGTACTGCTTAGATCTGAATGGAACCATCCTCGTTGATAGTCCATCCAGGATTGTGAGCGACTTCCCATACGTAGCCGTCGGGATCAGCAAAAGCACCCGAGGTGCCTCCCCAATCCGCTATCGCTGAAGGTCGAACGATCGTCGCTCCCGCACGTTCTGCTTCAGCGAGGATGGCACCGACTTCTTCAGGCGTGCGCACGTTGTATGCCAATTCAATTCCGGGCGCACCGTGACCACCGAGATTTGTCCATAGGCCAAATACCATTGAGCCCGCCTGAAAGAAGCACACTTCACTGTCAGGTTGTTGGCCGTCTTCCCGGCCAAGCGTTTCGTAAAAGGATCGAGCAACACCTAGATCGCGGACTCCGAGTGTTATCAGACTTATACGCTGATCCATTCGCACAGTATGTCATTGGTTTTCACAGCGATTTGATTGAAGACCATCGTGATAGGCGGTAGTGAGATTTTGACTACGTTGGATTGATGGGAACGAGGACAGCCTCCATTCTTTACGTGCTCGCGCTAGTCGCCGTGGTGATCGGCGTGGACGTGCTGTTCTTCAGACATCACTTCGCAGAGCGTTTGATGGTAAACATCGGGATCGTCCTGGTGTTCACGGCGGTCTATTTCGCGTTCCTGAGGCATCCGTAAACCGTCGTCGGAACGCGGCTCACTGAAGCCCACGGTGGAGTCCAAATCGACGACCGTCATACGCCCGCTGCGGTGACCACTCTGACGTCTAATGGCCAGGTTCGACGATGTCATCCGTCTGAACGCCCATTTGCCCGAGGTGACCGTGTCAACTTCCTACAGCACGCCCGCACTCAAGGTCCTCAAAAAAGGCTTTTGTCGACTCTGGGGTGATCGCGATTGCTCCAAAGCGGATGTAGGGGACGACGAGGTTCTCGTGGTCTCCTGCGACCCGGACGAGAAGGAGTTCCTGCTCGCCGAGTCCGACGGCTCGATCTTCACCGCACCCCATTACGACGGCCACGGCGCCGTCCTGAACCTGCTCGACGACATCGATCCTGAGAGCCTTTCAACTTGCTATTTGAGAGTTGTCTCCTGCGCGCACCGATCTCAATTCAGCGTGAGTTCTGACCCGATCGACTTTGCAATGTCGAGATGTGATTCAATTCGGTTCGAGTGTCGGGGCCCCAATGAACATCGAAGCGAGTCAGTCCACCACGGCGATCGGCGCGTCGTTCACTGCATCGACGTCGGCCACCACTCGGATGCCCACGAACTCCAGCTCGAGTAGCCCACCGGTGGCGAGTCCAGTTCGGTTCCGGAAAGCTCGGCAACATCCGGAGGCGCGAAACGTCGCCGGTAGTCTGCCAGGTCTTCATCGGTGATGTCGAAGCTCAGCGCGGGCTCGTGAGCAGTACGACGGTCACGCCGTCGTCGCTGCTCGGCTTGGTCAATCTCGAGATACACGAGTTCGCATGCCGCTCCCGTCTCGGCGGCGAGAGCGCGAAGAGCGGTTCGCTCAACTTTGGCCCAGACTCCGAAGTCCAGGACGACGTCCATGCCATGGCTCAGGGCACGAAGCGCCAGCCATATGAATCGACCCTCGATGATGTTGCGCTTCCCGTCGGCGTCATTGTCATTGAACAGAGGGATCATCCACTCGTCGGGAGTCAGTCTCAAGGCCTGATGTTCTTCTTCTATCTCCTTCGCTCTTGTCGTCTTCCCGGATGCCGGCAGACCGACCATGACGAAGAGCGTCGATGTTGTGCGATTCATGTTCCCAGTATGTTCCATGAGCCTCGAAATGTCGTAGCTCGGATCTCCCAGGACGGGGTCCGATCAATGCCTCCGGAAGGGCGTCGCCTCACTATCCTAAAAAAGTGGACAAAGACGAGTTGCAACGCACGATTACGACGGCCCATCGCGAATTAGCGGAACTCGTCGGACGCATCAGCGATGACCGGTTACGAGATCGAGCCATGGACGATTGGACTGGCAAGGACGTACTCGCCCACTTGGCATGGTGGCAAGATCACCCGGCACGATTGCTTGAGGACTTGACTGCCAACCGACAGCCGGAGGACGACACTCATCCAGGAAGCACCACGGACGAAATCAACGAATACGTCTTCCGCGAACATAACGAGGATTCACCAGAAGTTGTACGGCACGCGTTCACGCAAACGTTCCAGCGTCTCCTTACAGCAATCGAGCCACTGACCGACGACGATCTCTTTCGTCCGGGCCGTTGCTCGTGGCTGGATGAAGGAGCGCTGTCGGAGATGCTGTTTTGGGACACTTCACGCCACTACCAGGATCATTTCGCACACCTGGAGCCCCTTTCGCGGAGCGCCCATACCTGAAATTGCGATTGAAGGACTAAGTAGCGGTTATCGATTACCTGATCTGGCGCGTTATACGTCGATCTCTTTACGAATGCGTCACGTTGCGCTAACCCTGGGCGCACCGTGGTGAAATGTTGATTTCATAACATCGTCGCCATGGTCGCCAATCATTTTCTGTCACCTTCCATTGGCGACTCGAAGCGATTGAAACATGATCGATGTCACTAAGTGTGTCCAATATTCTGCGATTCGGTGCTGCGTCGAGTTCGCTCATGGCCGCCATTCCCGCCTGATCAGTCCGTACACCCACGAGTCCGAGACCTCGCCATTTACGACGCAGTCTTCCCGCCGCGTCCCTTCACGAACAAATCCAAGCTTCTCCAGCACGCGGGCAGATGCCGCGTTGCGCGTATCGGTCTCTGCCTGGACTCGATTCAATTCCAGCGTGTCGAACGCCCATTGCAGCACGGCTCGTGCGGCTTCGGTCGCGTAGCCGTGTCCCCACGCTGCATCGTCGAAGCAGTAGCCCATCGACGCGCTGCGGTAGTCCGGGTTCCACCGGGTGAGGCTGCACCAACCGATGAACGCGCCGTCGGAAGCACGGTCCACGGCCAGCCGTGTCCCGGTACCTGCCTCGGCGATCTGTCGGCAAGCGGTGATGAACTCTTCGGCGCGCGCGTTCGCTCCATGGCGGCGCGTCCCAGTAGCGCAGGATGTAGGCACTACTGTGCAGCCCGAAGAGGTCATCCGCGTCCGAGTCGTTGAAGGGACGCAGTCGCAGCCGACCCGTGTCCAGCGTGGGTGTTGATAAGGACATGCGAGTCACGGTACCGCTTCACTTGCCCCTCACTCTCCACCAGGCATCTCTGCGAGCGAATAACAAGACATGATTCTCGCAGCGGAGGCACATTTGATGATGGGAGGGCCGATCCAACACGGTGACATTGCATTGGCAATGTGCTTCATTGGAATATCCAGAAACATTCTTTCGGACCCTTCAGTAGATTCATTTGCACCCGTTAAACATCATCCTCTCTCGAAAGGGTCCAGTCGTCATCGATTGGACAAATGCAGCCCGGGGGAATCCGTTAGTCGACGTGGCTGCAACTTGGGTGTTACTGGCCTCCGCAAATGTCCCTGGTAGTCGCCTTGACGCGGCGAAGGCGAAAGTGGGACGCGGAATTCTTTTGAGATCTTTCCTGAGTCCATTCTCGAAGACGGAACTTTCATCAGTTCTGAACAGTGTTGTGGAATGGAAAACTACGGACACCAACATGACCGCCGGAGAGGTAAAACGAATGCGCTCACTGCTCCGAGACGAACAAGTCTGATTTTCAACGTTGGATCGCAAATGCCGAGTATTGGGACTCTCGAATCAAATTGTTGTTATTTCGATTGCGGCAACCCGCATTCATTGCTCGACGCGCCTCGGATTAGGCGTTCCAAGCAAGAACGAAACATTAGCGGTGGCGCACCCAAATGTTCGGCTCGACGTAAGTCCCGAGATCCGCGGTCTTGTCAATGCGAAGGGGTGCCATACCCTTCGGGATGATGTAGTCGCCTGATACGGGAATCTCCAGCCCGGTCCACTCTTCCCACCGCGAAACTGTATCGGTCATTGTCTGCGCTTCTCGCGCGAGACCAATGACTTTGCCACCCATTCGAACGTGCAGGCGTAACCAGGGATCCCAGGGCATTCCGTCGTTGCGCTCCCACGCCGCGTAAGTGTCGATACCTAATAATGGGTAGAGGTGCTTGCGCGTCGGGCGAACTGGCGCTATCACGTTCGAAAGATTGTGATCTGCCGCTGTGTCGCATAGTGCGCGGATCAATGACGCTGCAGCTCCGCTGCCCTTTAGTGACGGATGGACCACCGCGCCACAGATGACGAAGGTATCTGCCACACCCGATCCATCGTGATCCTCAATCGATTGACGAAGAACCCCAGCGAAGGACGCCGGTAGTTCCGACACTTCGCCCGACCAAATGATGGGAACGCCCCAACCAGTTGCAGCAAGTTGGTCGTCTTCATCGGTGAGGATGAGGTCGTATTCTCGGAACGACTCGCGCACCCGTGCGATGTACTTGCCGACCTCTTTATCCCCACTTATGAATTCCGGGAAACCCTCAGCAAATAGCTCCTCCATCTGCACGTCAGTCCAAGAGCGAGCACTCGTTAGCTCAGCTCGAAACTCCGTCATGGAGACCTCCGCTTCGCACGTCACAAATCATCGTGTTGGCTTCGCCCACGAGTGAGAGCGACGCCGAACTCGTATTGCTCGACATCTCGATCGCGAGGCATGAACCGATCCTGTCCTTCCTGGCGATCTAACTAGACGACTGCAGCGTCCTGAGTTGGACCGCCAGGACGTCGCCGTTTCCCTCAATGGCGATCAGTTTCGTTCGTGAACGTGCACCTCGTATGCACTGTACGGCACCGGGGCGAACGCTGAATGCCTCGGCGAGTACGTCGCACACTTCGTTCGTGGCTGCGTTGTCGATTGCCCGGGCCAGCACGTGCACCTGGAGAGCGCCACCGTGGGTGCCACCAACGCTCCTCGTGGACGATCCGGGATGAACCCGCACGGTAAATCGGATCATGCTGAGAGAGCCCATGGCTTGGGACGTGTCGGGCGCAACCACATTGAACTGTTCTAGCAAGGAAAAGTGACTTGTTCGCCAAGTAGTCATTTACGGCAACTCTGGTGTCGGAGACTCGACCCATTAGTTCTGCAACCCTTCATTGGCTACTCGGGGCCCAGCTTGCATTTGTGATCAAGGATTGCGAAGTTCACATATCGACGTGCGCTCGGTCCTTGTCACCCGGGTACGTGCGCCACTCTCTTGAGGACCTTGCAGAGCGCTGCTCGTTGGTTGGCGTCTAAATCTGCGTCGGGGGTCGTGTCGGAGATGCGTCCTCTGCCGACGTCATTGTCGTGGGACGGAGGGAGTTTGAGGTAGCCCTTTCCGGCGGCCGCAACCAACTCCTTCGTCGTGCACGTCGGGCTCGCGACACTCTGGCCGCACCCAGCCAGAAACAGTGAGCCCGTGACAATTACGATGACCAGCAGAATCGTCCGCGCCAAACCACCATTTAGATGACGATGCACAGCCTCACCTTTCCTCAATGTTCCTGCGCTCAAGTCCTTGTCATTGCTCCGATTGGCCACGATACGCGGTGGACTCTCAGGTATAACCGCTGCACTGGTTTGCCAGTCGCCATCTCGCTTTTCGGTTAGTTACCAAACCCTCGAAACCTGCTGGTGTCGGAGTCCCGACGCCGCAGAAGTGCAACCCTCCACTGGAGGCTTTGCATTCCTGATAATGAGCTCGATGAAGTGAAGATCCTCGCCAATTCCGAGACGTGGTGAATTCCGGGACTTAGGAGTACGGGAAAAGGGCCTCGATGCGAGGACCATCGCTCGACCAAAAGATTTTGTAGGGGTGGTGACCCCGCACCGCTAAGCGAAATCGAATACCTTCCGAAGTCGTAAGAGCGCTAGAGCGCGACTGTGCCTGCCCCGGATTCGCGAGGACGAACTCACAGACGTCGAGCAGAGCATCGTAGAGGTCGGGATCGTCGCCATTCTCGATCTCGTCGAGTTGGGCATTGGCGATTTCGGAATAGCCTGAGGGTCCGCTCACTGGCGCCGACGAGCCCGCGACACGGTCTTCGACGCGGCGGCGCGGCTGAGCAGCGCTTGCAACTCAGGGCTCTCGTCGTACTCCAGTTGCGCCTCGGTGACCACGCGGGCTGGCTCAAGCAGGATGCTGCCATCTTCGTTCTCGCGCACCATGAATCGCTGGCTCGGGTGTCCAGGTAGTACGACGCGACTACGATCGTCGGTTTCAATGAGGGTCATGAGGTCCTTTCGGT
>Ga0307374_10000951_pt1 | contig 54510 bp, 49 predicted proteins | sample OX3MG_FD_202532 | JGI IMG/M metagenome (GOLD analysis project Ga0307374, IMG submission 202532) | Soil microbial communities from Risofladan, Vaasa, Finland - OX-3 | ecosystem: Environmental > Terrestrial > Soil > Coastal area > Acid sulfate soil | place: Finland: Risofladan, Vaasa | collected...
AGCGAACGATCCCCGACCTGAGCTCGATCGCGTTCTAGACGTTCCAGGGCGCGCGCTCGAGCGCACCGGCCAGAGTCGTCGGCTCTTCGAGCAGCACCCTGGAGAGCATCAGCGCACGCGGCTGGCTGAGTGTGACCACGCCGGTGATGAGTTCGTCGCGGCTGTAGAGCGCGGTGAAGCGGCCGGCGTCGTCGTCGCGCAGCACCCGGGTCACGTCGTCGCTGGCGTGCGGGTGACCCAGCAGCTGGATCTTCTTGCCGTACTGGTCACTCCAGAAATACGGGATGGTGAACGCCGCGGGTGCTTCACCGGTCACCCATTCACGCGCCAATGCGTGGGCGTGGTCGTTGGCGCTCTGCCAGTGTTCGACGCGGATCGCTTCGGTGCCGGTGACGTTGGGCCAGGCAAAGCGCGCCACGTCGCCGATGGCCGCCACGTTTGGTGATGCGGCAAAGTGCTCGTCGACCACCACGCCGTCGTCGAGGGTGAGGCTGGAGCCTTCGAGCCACTCCACGTTGGGCGTGGCGCCCGCGGCGACCACGACGACGGGGGCGCGCACAGTCGCGTCGGACAGCTCCACGCGCAGCTCACCGTCGTCATCCACCACGTCGGCGACCACCTGCTCACTGCGCAACTCCACGCCGAACTCCGCGGCCAGACCGGCCAGCCACAGCGACACGTGCTCACCCAACGCGGCGACGAGCGGCCGCGACGCCACTTCCAGGACGAGCGGCGCGAGGCCCCGTGAGTACAGCGCGGTCGCCACCTCAGCGCCCACGAAGCCGCCGCCGATGATGACCACCGGCGTGCCCGGTGACAGCGGCGCCACCGAGTCGATCAATCGCTGCGCGTCGGCCCGACGTCGCAGGGTGTGAAGCCGTTCCTCGGCGCTGAAGGCGAGCGTGCGAGCGCGCGCACCGGTGGCCACCACCACGCGCGTGCCCGTGATGACTCGGCCGTCGGCCAGGTAGACCGAGGCCGCCTCGGCGTCCAGCGCCGACGCCGCGACACCGAAGTGAGTGCTGACGCGCGCTTCGGTGAGTCGCTCCGGGGTCGCCAACGTCGTATGGTCCAGCCCCCACTTGCCCACCAACACCTGCTTGGACAGGGGCGGCCGGTCATAGGGGGCGTCGTGCTCCTCACCGATCAGTGAGATCTCCCCGGTATAGCCCTCGCGGCGCAGCGCCTCGCAGAAGCGCCACCCGCTCAGTCCCGCGCCCACCACGACGACGTGGTCCGACCCCGTCAGGTTCGTCACGGACCGAAGAGGTTGAGCCACTGCGCCGCCGACGTCGGCGCCAAGACCGGATTGGTCGCGCGCACGTGGCCGAGCGGGGCGAAGGGCTCGGGCGCGTAGAGGTGTCCCGGGTAGAGCACGACGCCGTCGTCGACCACGGCCAGGCGCTCGTGCAGCGACCGGTACATCTCGAGCGGGTCCGAGCCAGGTAGGTCGGTGCGACCGCAGCCGGAGATGAACAGCGTGTCGCCGCTCACCAGGCGACCGTCGACCAACAGGCACTGGCTGCCCGGTGTGTGGCCCGGGGTGTGCACGAGCGTGATCAACACGTCACCCACCGTCACCACGTCGCCGGGCTCGTGGGCGCGCAGTGCGTCCGGCGACAGTCCGGTCACGCGCGACACCCAGGGCACCTCGTCGCGCTGCACGTGGATCGCGAGGTCGCGCGCGGCCAGTTCGGCGACCCCGGCCAACTGATGGCCCATCATGTCGCCACCGACGTGATCCGGGTGATAGTGAGTCGCCACCGCGCCCACCACCTCGAGGCCGTCGGCGGCGACCACGTCGACCAGTTCGTCCGGCGCGTACGCCGGGTCCACCAGCACCGCGACGCCGGCGTCGCGGTCGCCAATGGCGTAGGCGAAGTTGAGCATCTGGCGCGCCAGCACGTCGCTAGCCGCGAAGTCGCGCCCGGCGAGGAACTGGCGAAAGTAGAACGCCCCGCTCACTGATCGTCGACGGCGGCCAGACGCGGGGCCAGCTCGTCGACCCGGGCGCGCGTGGCGCTGAGACGAGCTTCGAGAGCCTCGATGATCGTGGTCGCGCGCTCTAGCTTGGCGAAGAGGTCGTCGACCGACACCTCGCCTTCGTCGAATGAGGCGACGATCGCGTCGAGCTCCTCGGCCGCGGCGTTCCACTCCGGCATCGTGCTCACGTCTCTCTCCTCACCTCAGTGACCGTAGCGTCGAACGACCCGTCACTCACCCGAACCGATACGAGGTCGTCGCGCGCGACTCCCTCCAGGGACCGCACGACGACGCCACCGGCCGAGACGATCGACCACCCCTGGGCCAGCCGGCGAGCCGGGTCGTAGGCCGTGAGCAGTCGACGCCGGCCCGAGAGCCAGGCGGCAGCGTTGTCGATCACGTGGCGCGCCTGGAGGTTGAGGCGCGAGCGGGTCGCGACCAACTGGCGCTGCTCGGAACGAAGTCGGTCGCGCACGGCGAAGATCATCGTGCGGCGCCGCTCGGCCACGTACGTGCCGGCCTCGTCCAGGACGGCCTCGGTGCCGTCGAGCAGGGTCCGTGCGACGTTCAGCACGTGACGTTCGCGCCACTGGGTGACTCGGGTCACGATCTGCTCTCCCAACTTGGTGGGCGTGATGGCGGCCGTGTGCGCCACGAGGTCGGCGACCGACTCGTCGCCGGTGTGGCCGATGCCGGTGAAGACCGGTGTGGTCGCACCCGCGACGGCCCGAGCGACGCGTTCGTCGTCGAAGGTGGCGAGGTCACCCTTCGACCCTCCCCCGCGCACCAGGCAGATCACGTCGAGCCCGAGTGTGTCGAGTTCGGCCAGCGCCGCCACGATCTGGGGCGGTGCGCTCTCGCCCTGGACCGTGGTCGCCGCGAGCGTGATCTCAAACCCGAAGCGCGACCCCATCAGCTGGCCGGTGAAGTCGCTGTAGCCCTCGGTCTGGGGGCTCGCGATCAGTCCCACGCGCAGTGGCACCGGCGACAGCGCGCGCGCCTTGTTGGTTTCCAGCAGGCCCTCGGCCCCCAGGCGCGCGACGAGCTCCTGGCGGCGTCGCGCGACGTCGCCGAGCAGCCCGGCCACGTCGACCTCGGTGACCGTGAAGCCGATCCGACCCTGGGGGGCGTAGAGGTCAACGTACCCGAACAGGTTGACTACGGCGCCCGGCGTCAGGGTGACTCCCTCGGCGGCCAGTCGGCGCTTGAGCGGCACCCACTGAGAGGCCCAGCAGTGCGCGTTGAGCACGGGGCGGCGCGCGTCGGAGGCCAATGAGCCGGCGTCAACCAGGTCGAGGTAGAGGTGGGTCTTTTCGTAGACCTTGGAGACCTCGCCGCGCACCCAACGCGGATGGCGGCGGCCGTAGGCCGACTCCAGATGCGCCGTGAGCAGTTCGTAGAAGGCGCCGACGTCCAGGACGGCGTCGTCACCCGACGGGACCTGCGCCTCCACGGGTCGAGGATACCTGCGGATCGTTACCTTTTCGTCATTGCTGGTGCGCACGTCGTGTGTCAGACTGGTCGCGGATGGTGAGCCGGCTGGACGGCCGCGCCACCCGGCAACGGGTGGTGAGGAAAGTCGGGGCTCCACAGGGCAGGGTGCTCGCGAAGCGAGTCGCGGTGACGTGCAGGACAGTGCCACAGAGAACAGACCGCCGATGGCCCGGGCAACCGGGAACAGGTGAGGGTGAAACGGTGCGGTAAGAGCGCACCAGCGTCACGGGAGACCGTGGCGGCTCGGTAAACCCCACCCGGAGCAAGATCGAACAGGGGAGACGCGGCCCGCGGGTCCGGAAACGGACACTCCCTAGGTGGATCGCTGAGATGGATGGCCGCCCAGCCCTCTTCGGAGGGTGGACAGAACCCCGCTTACAGGTCGACTCACCATCCGCCGACCTCGGAGAACATTGTGTTGCACCTTCCCTATCGAGAACTGCCCACCGAGGACCCCGGCACGCCCGACCGGCGCTCGCCGTGGCGCTACCTCGCGTGGCTGGCCCGGCGCCAGAAGGGACTGTTGGCGCTCAACGCCATCTTCGGCATCGGGTGGATGGTGGCCCAGGCGCTGCTCTGGGCGGCGGTCGGCGCCGCGATCGACCACGGCGTCGCGCGTCACAACGCGATCGAGTTGTGGAAGTGGGTCGGGGTGGTCGTGGCGCTCGGTCTCATCCAGGCGGTGTGCGGCGCCTTTCGCCACCAGCTCGCGGTGACCAACTGGATGAACGCCGCCTACCGGACCGTCCAGTTGATTGGTCGCCACGTCGCGCTGACCGGCACCGCGCTCACCGACGAGATCCCCGCCGGCGACGTGGTCAACACCGTCGCCGCCGACGCTATGCGAGTCGGGGGAGCCTTCGACGCCTTCGCGAGGTTCATGGGCGCGATCCTGGCCTGGGTCGTCGTCTCGTTCATCTTGCTGTCCACCTCGGTGCAGCTCGGACTCATCGTGCTCGTCGGTGTGCCGGTGCTGGCGTCGCTGACCACGCCCCTGATGTCGCCGCTGCACGAGACCCAGGCGGCTCAGCGCGAGGCCGCCGGTCGCCTGGCGTCACTAGGCTCGGACACCGTCGCGGGCCTGCGGATCCTGCGTGGTATCGGCGGCGAGGAGGTGTTCCTCAACAACTACCGGCGCCAGAGCACCCTGGTGCGCCGCGCCGGCTACCGCATCGCCACCCCCCAGGCGGGACTGGAGTCCGGCCAAATCCTGCTGCCGGCACTGTTGACGGGCATCGTGACGTGGCTGGGCGCGCGCGACGTGATGAACGGCTCCCTGCAGGTCGGCCAGCTCGTCGCCTTCTTTGGCTACGCGACGTTCCTGACCACGCCGCTGCGCACCGCGATCGAGTACGTCATTACCTCTACGCGCGCCTACGTGGGAGCCGGACGTGTACTGCGCATCCTGAACATCTCACCGCTCATCACCGACGCGGAGCAGACGCGCCCGTGGCCCGAGCGGGTCGACTCCTTCGTCGACACCCGCAGCGGCGTTGCGCTGGCGCGCGGCCAACTGGTCGCGGTGGTGACCGAGACGCCCGCCGAGGCCACCGAGCTCGCGGACCGCCTGGGTCGCTTCGTGCCCGACGTCGATGAGGTGCAAGTCAACGGCGAGCCGCTCGACGCCTTTTCGGTCGCCGACGTGCGCTCGAATGTCGTCGTGAGCGAGATCGAGCCCCGACTCTTCTCCGGCCAGCTGCGCTACGAACTGGTCCCGCACGGCGTGGTCGCCGACGCCGTGATCATGGACGCGCTGGAGGCGGTCAGCGCACTCGACATCTTGGACGCGCTGGACGATGGACTGGACAGCTGGATCGAAGAACGTGGGCGCTCGCTATCGGGTGGCCAGCGTCAGCGGCTCAGCCTGGCCCGGGCGTTGCTCACCGGCGCCGAGGTGCTGGTCCTCGTGGAGCCGACGTCGGCCGTTGACACGCACACCGAGGGGCGCATCGCCACTCGGCTGCGCGCCGTGCGCGGCGAGGGTCTCACGTTGGTCGCCTCGACCAGCCCACTGCTGCTCGAGCGCGCCGACCTGGTCTACCTGGTTCTGGACGGCCACGTCGTGGACCAGGGAACGCACGTCGACCTGGTCGAGCGATCGGCGACCTATCGCCAGATCGTGCTGCGCGAGGAGACGCCGTGAGCCAGTTGCCCATCGCCGAGCCCGCCGTCGTGCGCAGTTACGCGCGCGAGATGATCCGCCATCACCGGTCCGCCCTCACCCGGATGTTGATCCTCTACGCGCTGGCGGCGGTGGCGGCGCTCGTCCCGGCGTGGATCATCGGCCACATCATCAACCTGGCCACCGCGCACCACCTGACATCGTCGTCGATCACGGTCAACGTGGCCGTGCTGTTCGGGTCCTCGCTGGCGTACGCCGGATTCTCCTTCCTCGCGCGACGGCGCAGTTACATCCTGGGCGAGCAGGTATTCGCGGATCTGCGCGAGGGCTTTTTGGAGAGCGTCCTGGCGCTGCCCCTGACGGTCGTCGAGCGCGCCGGGACGGGCGACCTCTTGAGCCGCACCACCAACGACATCGAGGCGCTATCGCGGACCGTGCGCTTCGCGGTGCCCGAGTGGCTGGTCGCGCTCGTCCAGACCGTGCTCACCTTCGCCGCCATGCTGGTCGTGAGCCCGCTGGCGTCGGTGGCCGCACTGGTGTCGGTGCCGATCCTGTACCTATCGACGCGCCACTACCTACGCCTGGCGCGACCGGGCTACATGAGAGAGCGCGTGAGCTACGCCACGCTCTCGGGCACGGTCGCCGAGACGGCCGAGGGAGCGCGCACGGTCGACGCCCACCGGCTCGCCGCGCGTCAGCGCGGGCGTGTGGATGCGAACCTGCGCGAGTCGTTCTACTCCGAGATGTACACGCTGCTGATGCGCCTGGTCTGGTTCCCCACGGTCGAGACCGCATTCGCGTTGGCGGTCGCCGCGATGCTCGGCTGGAGCGGATGGCTGGCCCTGCACCACGTCCTCACCGTGGGCACGGCGACCACGGTCACGCTGTACATGGTCCAGATAAATGACCCGATCGACCGCATCATCTCCTGGCTCGACGAGCTGCAGATCGGCCAGACCTCGCTCGCGCGACTGGTCGGCGTGTCGGTCGTGCGCGACGAGCGTCCGACCACGGGGCCCGAGCCCGACGACGAGACGGTCGCGGTTGATCACGTCTCCTACGCCTACCGGACCGGCCACGACGTGCTGCGCGACGTCTCCCTCACGGTGCGCCCGGGCGAGCGCCTGGCCATCGTCGGCCCGACCGGCGCGGGCAAGTCGACGTTGGGTCGCCTGCTCGCTGGCGTCGACGCGCCGCGCGAGGGATCGGTGACGGTCGGGGGCGTGGCGCTGTCGACCATGCCGCTCGCCTCGCTGCGCCGCCACGTCGCGCTGGTGACCCAGGAGCACCACGTGTTCATCGGCTCGGTGCGCGAGAACCTGGCGCTGGCCAAGCCCGAGGCGAGCGACGAAGAGGTCTGGCGCGCCCTGGACGCGGTGGACGCGCTGGAGTGGGTGCGCGACCTCCCCGGGGAGTTGGCCACCGAACTGGGCACGACCGGCCACCCGCTGACCCCGGCGCAGGCCCAGCAGCTGGCGCTGGCGCGCCTGGTGTTGGCCGATCCGCACACGTTGGTGCTGGACGAGGCCACCGCGCTACTCGACCCGCGCGCCGCCCGCCATCTCGAGAGGTCCCTGGCCGCGGTGCTGCGCGGGCGCACGGTCATCGCCATCGCCCACCGCCTGCACACCGCGCACGATGCCGACCGGGTGTGCGTCATGATCGACGGGCGCATCGACGAGCTCGGCACGCACGACGAGCTCATCGCCCTGCGGGGCCAGTACGCGTCGCTGTGGCGCAGCTGGCGAAGCGAGCCGCGCGAGGTCTCGTAGGCTCACAACCGTGGTACGACCCCTGCGCGGTGACGAGATACTCGCCTGCGTGCACCGGGTGGCGCTGAGCCGTGGCGCGCCCTTCGAGGTGACGCCCGCGACCCCCAGCGTCGAGTCCGAGCGCCGCCGACGCGACGCCGGCGAACATCGACGGGCCACGCTGGCCGCGCTGCGGGCACTGCACCCGGGCGCGCCGACGCCCGCCAGTGTCGCCGAGACCAACGCCCTGCTGGCCGAGGGGGCACCCCTGGTGCTGAGCCCGCGACTGGACCTGGACCGAAGCGGCGTGCGCGCCGCCGTGGCGCACGCCCTGGTGCGCGTCGGGCGCCTCGACGCCGCCTTCACCTACTCACCGATCATCGTCAAGAACTGCGAAGTGGTCGAATCGGCCACCACTCGGCGCACCTTGGAGGGATCCCTGGCCCGGATCGCCCCGAGTGAGGCACGATTCAGCGAAGGGATTGGCGTGCGCACGACCGCCCCAGTGGTGCGTGGGGGGATCCTGCTCTCGCACGCCATCCGCGTCCTCGAAGCCCTCGGCGTCGCCGATCCCGCCGCGCGCGGTGCACTGATCGACCGCAACCGCCAGGTCTGGTGGATGGACCTGCGCGGAACCGACTACCCGCGCTTCAACCTTGCCTCCTACGACGAGCACTATCGCCAGCGCCTCGGCGTGCTCAGCGCGCACGACCGGTGGCGCCGCGGGGAGGCGGAGTTTCCGACCGCTCCCTACTGGCACCGCGAATGCCCCGAGTGTCCCTACGCCCAATCGTGCGAGCAGTTCCTCGAGGAGCGCGACGACGTGTCACTGACGCGCTTCACTACCTTCGACCAGCAGTTGGTGCTGCGCGAGCACGCCGTCACGACGCGCGCGCAACTGGCGCGATTGGATCCGGTACGCGCGCGTCGGGCCCGCGTGCGCGCGGTGTCGCCGATGGCCGAGCTCACCCGAGAGGACCACCTAGGGCGCGGCATCGACAAGCTCGACGACCTCATCTACCGCGCGCGCGTCCACGAACGCGGGACCGTCCTGCGCACGATGGACGCCAAGCTCATGGGCTGTCCCACCGCTGACGTCGAGGTGGACGTGGACATGGAGTGCTACGACGACGTCACCTATCTCTGGGGGGCGAACGTGACGCTCAACGCCGAGCTTCCCGGGGTGTCGGGCGGTTACCGAGCCTTCGTCAACTGGGACGGACTCGACGCCGAGGGCGAGGCCCGTCTCTTCGCCACCTTCTGGACGTGGTTCGACGCGCTGCGTCATACCTGCGACGCGGCGGGGCTGACTTTTCGCGCCTACTGTTTCTGGGCCCAAGCCGAGGACGGGGCCATGAACCGGGCGGTCAGCACGGGACAACCGGGTGCGCCGACGCGCGACGACCTGGACGAGTTCCGCGACCGGCGCGCCGGTCGCTGGATCGACCTGCACGAGTTGGCCAAGCGCCAGTTGCAGACCGAGGGACCGCTCGGGCTCAAGATCCTGGCCCAGGCGGCCGGGTTCGCCTGGCGCGACGCGAGTCCCAGCGGTGAGGCGTCCATGCTCTGGTACGAGGTGGCCGTCGCCGACGGGGAGGACGCCGCCGCGTCGCGCACGCGGATCCTCGAGTACAACGAGGACGACTGTCGCGCGACGAAGGCCCTGCGCGACTGGCTGAACGGCCCGGCCACCGAGCTCGCCCACCGCGACGACCTCTTGTAGCGACGGGCGCCCTCATTAGCATTGCCGGGTGCTCCCGCGCGTCCTGAAAGAACCGACCAGGGCCGCGCACACGTGGCCGGCCCGCGCGCTCGGCGTCATCCAGAGCTCGGCGTACCTGGTCCTCGCCGCGGTCAGCGCGGCGGGCTTGACGCGCCTCGCGCACCGCGACGTCGGCGCCGGCTTGGCCACGCTGGCCGGTGCCCTGGCTGCTCGATGGCTCGTGGCCACCGTGGTCGAGGCCTGGGGTGACGGTGCGGCACGCCAGATTCGCGAAGCGTGGCGGACACGGTTGGGCGCCCACATGCGCCGACCGCGCCGCGAGGGCGAGCGCAGTCGTGGCGACTTGGCGTTGGCCATCGAGCACGCGGCCGCCGCACCCTCACTCGAGACCCTGCGCAGCGCGGCCGCGACGAGCCTCGCCGGCGTCGTCGTCGTGTTCGTGGCCGCCGGCACGTTGAGCGCGGCGATCGTTGTTGTCCTCGTAGCAATAGCCGCACCGCTCTACCAGCGTGCCGGCCAACGAAGCGCGACACTCGAAGACGACTACCAGCGCCGCCGAGCCCAGCTGGAGGCGCGCCAGCTCGAACTGCTGCACCACTCCCCCGAGTTGCGCGCGCTCGGCGCGGTTCGTTACGGCGCCGACGTCATCGGTGCCCTCAGTGACTCGGAGCACGCGCTGGCGATGCGCGCCGTGCGCGTCGCCCTGGGTTCCTCGCTCGTGACCGAGTTCCTAAGCGGCGTGAGTGTCGGACTGGTCGCGATGAACGTGGGCTTCGCCCTCCTCGGCGGGCGCATCGATCTCTTCCGCGCTCTGCTGGCGGTGCTGGTCACCGCCGAGCTGTTCACCCAGGTGCGCCGCTACGGATCAGAGTTCCACCGACGCGAACGCACCGCGCGCTCCGAGGAGCTCCTCGGCACCCGATCGGATTCGATGACATCAGAGGACCCTACGACACTCGTCGTCGCGGAGAACCTCGTCACTGACGCGGGGGCCGTACCCGTCACGCTGCGTGTCGCACCGGGTTCGCGCACGCTGATCACCGGCGCGTCGGGCACCGGCAAGACCACGCTGCTGCACACCCTGGTCGGGTGGCGCGCGCCTACCTCGGGCACGCTCACGCGTGGCGCGGGTCTCGTCGGGTTCGTCAGTGCCGAGAGCTCGCTGCTTTCGGGGACCCTCTGGGAGAATCTGACGCTCGGCGCCACCCTCGATCCGATTGATGTGCGCCGCCAGCTCGACGACCTCGGACTCAGCGGTCGACGATTCTCCGACTTCAACGCCACGGTGCTCGCCGATGGTCGAGGACTCAGCGGCGGCGAGGTCGTGCGCCTCGCGCTGGCGCGCAGTCTTCTGGCGCGACCGAACCTGCTCGTGATCGACGACGTCGCGGGCGTCTTGGACGGCGAGTCACGCACTCGCGTCGCCGCCGCGATCTCCTCGCTGGGCGACGTCGCAGTGATCGAAGCCACCGTGGACAGCCCCCTGCTCGAACAACCAACCACACGCGTCGTGGTGTCGTGAGCGACGAGTCAACCCGGCTGCGGCGTTGGCTCGCGCGGTCACGACCGCCGCGCGCCGACCTGGCGCGTGCCTTCGCCGCCGGACTCGTGGCCACCATCACGAACGTCGCGCTCTTCGTCGGGGCTGTCGCGCTGTTGGTCGTCTCGTCGGACCGGCCCGGTCTGCGCGCCGTCGCCGGGGTCCTCATCGTGATCGAGCTGTTCGCCTTCCTGCGTTCGCCCATCCGCTTCGCCGAACGGCTCAGCGGTCACCGATTGGGTCTCGCCGCGGTGACCCAGTGGCGCCGGTGGGTCGTGACCTCGGTGGGAGGATGGAGCTACTCGCGGTGGCGTCGCTACGCGTCCGGCGACCTGCTCGAGCGCGCGCTCCACGACACGGACGAACTGCTGGACCTCTGGCTGCGCGGGCTGTTGCCGCTCGTGACCGCGGTGGTCGCGATGGCAGCGGGCGACGTCGTGCTCGGGTCACTGCCCGCCGCCGGATCGTTCTGGTGGGACGCGGCGCTCGTGGCCGTGCTGCAGGGTCTGGGTGTCGCAGTTCTGGTGGCGCGCGTGGGCGCGCTCACCTCGGTCGACCGCGCGGTGCGTCGTGCACGGGCCGACTACCAGTCCACGCTCGTCGAACTGAGCGCCGCCGCCCCCGAGCTGTTCCTGCTCGGCGCGGCCGACCTCGTCGACGCGCGCAGCTACGCGCCGGTGGCCGCGATGCGCCACGCCGAGCGCGACCGGCGTCGACGCCGGGTCGGGTCCGGGCTAGTGCCCGTCGTCGTCGCCCTCACCTCGCTCGGGGTGCTCGCGCTGCACCACCCGCCCACATCGCCGGTGTGGACGATCGTCGCGACACTGCTCGCCCTCGCCGCCTTCGAGCTGTTGGGTGTGGTGCGCGAGGCCCTGGACACCTTCGTCGCGGTGAGCGCCGCAGCCGAGAGGCTCGAAGAGTTGGAGGGACCCACGCCGGGCGGCGCAGTGCCATGGCCCGAGGACGCGACGATCAGCGCGCTCGCCCTCACCCTCAGGGAGGGCGAGTTGACGCTGGCGCACGACGTGAGCCTGTCCGTCACCCCGGGTCGCCGTGTCGCGGTCACGGGGGTGTCTGGAACCGGCAAGTCGGCCTTGCTGCGTGCACTCGCCGCTTTGGACGAGCCCCAAGACGGCGCCGTCCTCGTCGGTGGTGTCTCCATCGCTGAACTGGACGAGGACGACCTTCGCCGACACCTGGCCTACGTCGCGAGTGAACCGGGACTTCTCAGTGGGCTGGTGGGTGACGTCATGAGCGCCGGTCGACGCGTTTCTCGTGACGCCGTGGCCGACCTGGCGCGCGTGGGCATCCGGGCCGAAGCGACCACGCGCTGGGAAGAGTTGTCGCGGGGGGAACGACAGCGCGCGGCGGTGGTGCGCGCCTTGTGCGTCTCGCCGGCGATCGCGCTGCTCGACGAGCCGACCAGCGGTCTGGGCCGCGACGAGACGACGACGGTGCTGGAACTGCTCAACGACGTCGGGCCCAGCGTCATCGTCGCCACTCACGACCCCGTGGTCACGGCGTGGTGTGACGAGGTCGTCGAACTGCGCGACGGCGCGTTGATCAACCTCAGCCGTTGAGAGTGCCCATCGACGCCTCGTGGTAGCGATCGCCGACCACGCCGTCACGCGGCACCGCGGCCTCGATGTCAGCGAGGTCCTCATCGCTGAGGACGATTCCACTTGCGGCGATGTTCTCGCGGAGCCACTTGCGACGCTTGGTGCCGGGGATGGGCACCACGTCGGGTCCGCGCGACAGCACCCAGGCCAGCGCCAGTTGCGCGGACGTCACGCCCTTGCGCGCGGCCACCTGTTCGAGTCCCTGAACCAGCTTCATGTTCTGCTCGAGGGCCTCGCCGCTGAAGCGTGGCAGGTGCTTGCGATAGTCGCGCGGCGAGCTCCCGTCGCGGTTGGCTGACTCGCCCGTCAGGAATCCCCGGCCCAGCGGGCTGTAGGCCACGAAGCCCACCCCCAGGCGACGACAGGTCTCCAGGACCCCGTCTTCGGGATCGCGCGACCACAGCGAGTACTCGCTCTGGAGCGCCGTGACAGGGTGCACCGCGTGGGCGCGTTCGATCGTGGCCGAGGAGGCCTCGGAGATCCCCAGGTGGCGCACCTTGCCCGCGGCCACCAGTTCGGCCATCGCGCCCCAGGTCTCCTCGATCGGCGTGGTGCGGTCCACGCGGTGCTGGTAGTAGAGGTCAATGGTGTCCACGCCGAGGCGCGCGAGCGACGCGTCGCACGCGGACCGCACGTAGTCCGGCCGACCGTTGACGCCCAGGAAACTCCCGTCGGCGCCACGCTCGTTGCCGAACTTGGTGGCCAGGACCACCTCATCGCGGCGTGCGGCAATGGCCCGTCCGACGAGCTCCTCGTTGATGAACGGCCCGTACATGTCGGCGGTGTCGAGAAAGTTCACGCCAGTATCGAGCGCCTCGTGAATGGTGGCGACCGACTCGTCGTCGTCACCCACGCCGTAGAACTCGCTCATGCCCATGCACCCCAAACCCTGGGCCGAGACCTCCAAACCCTGTCCCAGAACTCGACGTTCCATCGCACTCTCCTTCATGTGAATATGCTCACAACCCAGTCGTTTCAGGCTTCCGTGGCCACTGTATCGCCGCGACGATTGATAACTTCTAGACCATTGGCTGGGGGGGCCAAACTTCGAGAGCCCGCTCGCACTGTCACGGTGCGGGCGGGCTTCGATGTCTCTCACGGTCCCGCGCGCACGCCGATTTATTGTGGTCGCGTGAGCGACGCCCCCGCGACGCCGGCACCGTCCCACGCCCGGCCGACGTTGCGAGGCTGGCCGCACCTGGTGGGCGTGGTCGCCCTCGTCGCCTGCTCGCCCATCCTCTTCGCGCGAACCCACGACGCCGCCCAGGTCGGCTGGGTCTTGTGCTACCTGTTCGGCGTGGGGGCCATGATGCTGACCAGCGCGCTCTACCACCTCGTGACCTGGTCGCGACGAGCCCGGCGGGTCTGGCGTCAGGCCGACCTCACGGGAATCTTCCTGGCGTGCGCCGGAACGGGCCTGGCGTTGGCGGGTCTGACCCTGCACGGGCACGTGCGGCTCGCGCTCATTGGTTCGGTGGCCCTGGCCGGACTGGTCGGGGTGACCGTCTCGCGCCTCGCGCGTCACGTGGCCGGCTGGTCCAGCGCCGTCCCCTATCTGGTGGTCGGCTGGACGGCCGCGCTCTTTACGCCCCAGATCGAGCGCGGGGGCGGGCTGACGTGCCTGGTGTTGGTGATCGCGGGGGGTGTGGCCTACTCACTCGGCGCCGTTGCCTACGGGACCCGGCGACCGCGCCTCATCCCGCACGTCTTCGGCTATCACGAACTCTTCCACGTCGGCACCTTGGTCGGTGCCGGACTGCATTTCGCCGCTCTGGCGATCGCGCTGCGCTAAGCCTTCGAGCACCGGCACCACGTTGAAGTTGACCAGCATGGGCGCGTCACGACGCGTGGCAATCGTGGTGATCGAGCCGTTGTCGAGGCGCGTGCGCCACGCCACCGATCCGGGCGCCCCCAGCGCCCAGGCCATCGCCGACTTGATCGGTGACAGGTGGGTGGTGATCACCAGGTGGCGACGCGGATCGTGCAGGAGGCTCTGCGAATCGGCCATGAGAAGATCCAGCTCGGCGTGGACCCGCGCGTCCACCGACTCGAGCGATTCTCCGTCGCCGATACGCGTCGAGTGGTCGGTCTCGAAGGTGCGCCACTGCGCCACCGTGACGTTGCTCAGGGACTGGCCCTCCAGGTTCCCGTAGTCGACCTCGATGAACGCGTCGTTCACCGTGGCCCCCAGGTGCGGCAGTGCGAGGGCCGCCGTGACCCGGGCCCGGCGTAGCGGCGACGTCCACACCTCGACCGCTCCGTCGAGGAAGGGGGTGAGGGCGCGAGCCTGGCGCTCGCCCAGCTCCGTCAGCTCCGGATCGCTGCGTCCGACGAGGAGCCGGCTGGCGTTGGACGTTGTCTGGCCGTGACGAACGAGGATGATCACGGCAGCAACAGCCGCCCGCACGACGGGCAGTTCATCAGAGTCCCGGCGGCCAGTCCCTTCCACCGGTCCAGGTCGAGCGGCGACAGCCGTATGCGGCACCCGTCACATCGTCCCTCGATCACCTGCGCCGCGCCCGAGGTGCCCGAGCGCGCCATGGCCTCGCCGTAGCGCGCGCGCGCGGCGGGCTCGACGTTGCTCGCCAGCGCCACTCGGTCGCGTTCGAGCGCCGCCGCCTCCTCGTCGAGCGTCGCCTGCAGCTCGACGAGCGCGTGACGTAACGCTTCGCGTCGTTCGATTGCCGGCTGGGCACGCTCCTTCACCTCGTTGACCGCGTCGTCAAGGGGCTCGAGCGCTACGAGAAGTTCAAGCTCACGATCCTCGGCCTCGTTGAGTCGCTCTCGCACGTGGCTCACCTCGGTCTGCAGCGCCGCCAGGTCTCGCGCGTGCGCGGTCGACGACTCGAGTGCCACGGCCAGTTCGGATTCGCGACGTCGCAGCCGCTCCGACTCGGACTGGGCCGACTCGTAGGCCTCGCGTACCGGGGCCAGGACGGCCCGCGCGTCCGCGAGCGCCACGATCAGCTCGCGCATCTGGCTTTCGACACCCGCCAACTCGGCGGCCTCGGGCAGTCGCTCGCGTTGGTGACGCACCCGGTCAATCCACCGGTCCGCCTCCATCAGCGCGCGCAGCGCCTCTACGTCGCTCACGACCCACTCTCCCATGCGCCGTTCGCTGCGTGACGAGCCAACCGGCGCAGCACCGCGGCCAACGCCGGCTCGGCGCGCACGGTGGCGGCATCGAAGTCGAACCAGTAGACCTCGGCGCTCTCGCCGGGCGCCGGCGCCGGGTCCCGCGGCGGGGCCACGAGCAGGTAACGCAGGTCGTAGTGGGTATGCCCGCGCGGACCCGGATGCACGTCGACGTGATACGGGCGCGTGGCGTCGACGTGGCGCGCATCCAGACCCGTCTCCTCTCGCGTCTCGCGCAAGGCGGCGTCAGCGGCGTCCTCACCGGGGTCGACGTGACCGCCCGGCTGAACCCAAATGTCCAGGGTCTTGTGACGGTGCAGGATCACCCCGCGAGGCGAGACCACGAACGACGAGGCCGTGACGTGGTGGTCGCTGGCCGACTCGTCAAAGGGGTCACCAGCCCAGCTCAAACGCTCGAGTGTCGCGACAATGGACGCCGCCTCGCGCTCATCGACCGGCTCGAGACCCGCGATGGCCCCGGCGAGTTCCTCGGCCGCGCTCACGAGCCCTCATCGAGTAGGCGGCGTACCGACGCCGGCAGCTCCACCCCGTCGCCGGCCATGGCGCCGTCCGTGTCGGGGATGGGATCACTGAAGACCACGCGCGCCGGGATCGTGCCCGACCAGATCGGCAGGCTCTGGTCCTCGGGTGGGTCCTCGGTCGGCCCGGCGGACAGCTTGGCGGAGGCCTCGTCGATCTGGACGCGCACCACCTGGGTCAGGCGAACCTCTGCGTCGGTCATCGCGCGCACTTCGCGGCCCCGTCCCGCCAACACCGCGTCGACGAAGAGGTCGAGCACGCGCCCACGCTCCGCGACGTCCGTCACCGCGCTGGCGCGTCCGAAGAGAACGACAGACCGGTAGGCGATCGACGACTCGAACCCGCTGCGCGCCAGTCGTAGGCCGTCGTAGAGGGTCGCGGTCACGCACGCCTCACCCGAGGACACGACCGCGCGCAGCACCTCGTTCGCGGGGCTGCCGTGCAGGTAGAGCACTCGGCCCTCGCGCGCCAGCAGCGTCGGCAGGGCCACGGCCCGGCCCGCGACCACCGCCGCCACGTGACAGAGCCGCGCCTCGTCGAGCACCTGGAAGATGAACGCCTCGTCGTAGCGAGCCTTCTTTGGGAGGCGCCGGACCCGCGAGCGCGGTCCGGGACCGAGTTGGTCCGTCATGCGCGAAGGTCACCACCGAAGAAGGTGCGCGCCGCTCCCGCCACCTCCACGCGGTCCTCGAAGAGCCGCGCGTACATCAGTCCCCCGCGTGCCGAGGCCTGGAAGACCGAGACGGTGGGCGACCCCACCTGCTCGACCCACCACGGCGACACCGCGCACATCGCTCGTCCGGTGACGTGGTCCTCGGCCAAGCCCAGGCGCGGCGCGAAGACCCGAATCGACACGTCGACGTCCGGCCCGCCGTTACACGCCGCGATCACCAGATCACCCGGCACCAGGAACATGCTCACCGGGTCCGCGGCCAAACCGCACAGGGTGTCGTAGTCCTTCACGACGGCGAACACCGTCGAGGGACCGGCTCGGAAGACCTCGCTCACCGGACCCAGGACCTCATTGAGCACCGCGGGGTCGAGGGGCGCCAAATCCGCTCGGGGCAGGTCCACCCCCAACAGACCATCACGCAGGCGGCGGCCCGCGATGGCCCCGGCGCGCGTCTCAAAGACCAGCTCGGCGCCCGGCACGCCCAGTTCGGTGAGCAGCACGTGCAGGGCAGCCACCGTGGCGTGTCCACCCAGGTCGATCTCGGCGGTCGGGGTGAACCACCGCAGAGTCCACGCGTCGCCCACGCGCCGCACGAACACCGTCTCGGAGACCGCGAGCTCAAAAGCAATGCGTTGGAGCTCATCGTCACTGAGTGAACGCTCCAGCAGGACCACGACCGCCGGGTTGCCCCGCTCGGTCTCGCCGATGAACGCGTCGACCCACCAGATGCGGTGACCGAAACTCACGCTGACCAACTCCACCGTTAGAGACTGCCACAGGCATCAGGGCCCGACCTAGTGTTTGACGGTGCGTGTCGCGACGTTCAACCTTCACGCCGGCGTCGACGGGTGGGGACGTCGCACCCACGCGATGGAGGTGGCGACGGGCCTGGGCGCCGACGTCTTGATCGCCCCCGAGACCTGGCGCGGCGACGACGGCGACGACATGTACGCGACCCTGACCTCACTGCCTAAGACGAAGGGCACCTTCGTTCCCCTAGCGCGCGCCGAGCGCGTCACGACGGGCAGCGCGCGCCGCACCTGGCAGCCGCGTCTCGCCCACGTCACCGGTGAGCACGGGCTCTACTTCACCGAGCACCGGGACCTCACGACCAGCCAGCATCAGCGCCGGCCCGGCGACGCCGAGACCGGAACGTGGGGGCTCAGCGTGGTGACGCGTCTGCCGATCGAACAGGTCCAGATCGTGCCCCTCGAGCGCCAGCCGCGCGAGCGCGTGCGTCGCGCGGTCATCATCATGACTCTGCGTGACGGCGACAGACCCTTTAACGTAGTTGCGCTGCACGCGGCGCACCTCAGTCACGGCTCGTACCGCCAGTACCGGCGCCTGCGCGAAATCGTGGGCGGACTGGACGCCGCGACGCCGGTGATCCTCGGTGGCGACTTCAACTGCTGGCGGCCGCTGCTGCGACTGTTCCTACCGGGCTGGGCCACGCTGGCCCGGGCGCGCACCTGGCCCGGGCGACACCCCCATTCACAGATCGATCACCTCTTGGGCCGCGGCGGATGGCGGGTGCGGGGTGGCGGGTCCCGCGACGGCGGCAGCGACCATCGCGCGCTCTACGCCGACGTCGAACTCGGCTGAGTCGCTCAGCGCAGTTGCACCGACGGGTCGAGGACCACCAGGGTCTTGCCGCGGTTGGCGCCCGAGAAGAGCAGGTTGAGCGCGCGCGGGGCGTTCTCCAGTCCCTCGACCACGAACTCGTCGTGGACGAGCTCGCCGCGTTGGAGCATCCCCGCCAGTTCCCTCTGCGCCTCGGCGTAGCGCGCGGCGTAGTCGAGGATCAAAAAACCCTTCATCGATCCGCGGCGCACGATCAACATGGACGTGTTCTTCACACCCGTTGTTCGCTCTGCCTCGTTGTAGTGGGCGATCGCCCCGCACACCACGATGCGCCCGCGCATCGCTAGGTTGGCCAGCGCCGCGTCCAACACCTCACCCCCGACGTTGTCGAAGTAGAGGTTGACCCCGTCGGGACACGCCTGGTGCAGTCGTTTGGACAGACCAGGTTCGCGATAGTCGAGACACTCATCGAAGCCCAGGCGCTCGACGACGTAGGCGCACTTGTCCGCGCCCCCAGCTATGCCGACTACCTTCTTCGCGTCGCGGGCCCTAGCGATCTGGCCGACCACCGACCCGGTGGCGCCCGCCGCCCCGGAAACCACGACAACGTCGCCGGCGCTCATGTGACCGACGTCGAGCAGTCCGAAGTACGCCGTCATTCCCGTGGAGCCGAGCACGTTCATCATTGTCGCGAGGTCCACGCCGAGCCCTTCGGGAACGACGTTGAAACGGTCGTCGGCCACCACCCACTCCTGCCACCCGGTCATCCCCACGACAACGTCGCCGACGTTGAAGCGCGGTGACGACGATTCGACGACGACGCCCGCGCCGTAGGAACGGATGACGTCGCCGATGCCGATGGGCGGGAGGTAGCCGGGCGCATCGTTCATCCACGTGCGAATGGTCGGGTCGACTGAGAGGAGCCCTACCTTGACCAGCGCCTGATCGGGACCGCACGCGGGTCGCTCTCCTTCTCGCACCGAAGTCGTTGTCTCGTCAATGGGTCCCATTGGACGTCGCTCCAGCACCACCTGTCGATTGATCACGGCCACTCCCTCGTCGTCGCCACCCTAGGTCGGCGGTTCGCGCCCTCTGGTAGAACGGCAACGAAGAAGGAGGATCGACGTGGCCCGCCGACGCAGCCTGCGCTCATCGCTCTATCGAAGCGCGCGCCTCATGGGCAACATCGAGGCGGCCGAGCGTGGGCCGCTCTCCTACGCCCAGCGAATCGCGCGGCGAAAGGTCTACGCCACCACGAACGGGATGACGCGACGGTGGCTACGCCAAGTGGGACTTGGCCGCTGACCCTCGCGGCGCGTCGCGCGCGTCGCGCGGTTGTCACGTCACACCGACAGGCGGACGCCGCGGCGAGCGCGCGCCAGGGTCACTCCGACGATCGCCGAAGCGATCGAGTGGGTAGGCACGCGTACGCACGCGGGGTCGTCTCCGAGCGCACGACCCCGACGCGCGAATGCCCGCGCGCGTGAACCACCGCAGAGCCGCGAGAACTCGCACGCTCCGCACGCGCCCTCGAGCGCACCGGCGCGCAGATGCGCCAGGAATTGGTGGTCGGTGTAGATGGTGCCGAGACTCTCGTGCGTGACGTTGCCCAGAGAACGTGGGAGGAAGCCCGACGCGTGCACGGCGCCGTCGTGGCCAACAAAGATCACGCCGCGCCCGTCGCCGGTCGCCAACGTGCCACTGGACGCGGGGCGTACAGTAGGCGTCGGCTCCTGGTCGAGTCGCGCGCGCAGCGCGGTGTAGAGCTCACCCAGCCCGAACGCGGAGCGCGGGTCGGCCGCGCCGAGGAGTGCCCGCTCGGCCTGGACCCGGCGAAAGAACGGACCCTCCACCGTCCGCACAGTGACGCCGAGGGCCGACGCGTCGACCAGGAAGTGACAGACGTCCTCCGCGTCGCGCGCACTCACCTCCGCCACCGCCGAACCCCGACCCACGCCCACCAGGAAGAAGACCTCCCAGATCGTGACACCGATTTTGCGAAGCAGCGACAGGACGTCGGCAAGCTCGTGCACGTTGGTGTCCATCACCGTCGTGTTGACCTGGACGCGAAAGCCCAGGGCCACCGCCGTCTCGAGGGCGGCGACCGTCTGATTGAAATGCCCGGCAATCCCGCGCAGGCCATCGTGGGTCGACGGCCGCGCGCCGTCCAGGCTGATGGACAGCGCGCGCACGCCGAGTCCGTGCAGCCTGGTCAGAGAGTCGAGGTTCAATCGTTCGGTCACCGAGGGTGCGACACCGAGGCGAAGGCCCAGGTCGTGGGCGTAGCCGATCAGCTCGAAGATGTCCACTCGGGCAAGGCAGTCCCCGCCGGTGAAGACGACGATCGGCTTCGCACCGTCCAGGCCAGCGATCTGGTCCAGCAGTGCGTGACCCTCGGCGGTAGACAGCTCATCGGGTGATGGTTCGGGCTGGGCCGTCGCCCGGCAATGGCGGCACGCGAGCGAGCACGCCTTGGTGGTCTCCCAAAAGACCAAGTGCGGGGCGGCGTCGTAGCGACGAAGCGCCCGGTCCAGCGTCTCTGACCTCACGTCGTCCCCCTTGAGAGTGCTTGCGGTGCGCAGCGTCCGCGAGAACGTCGCGAACCGTCCCCTTATTCTCCCAAGGGCGTGAAACGCCCTCGTAGGGTACAAAGTCCGGTTTCGCTCGGTCGGTTAGGCCTGGGCCTCCACGACGACCGCGGTGCCGTAGGCCAGGATCTCTTGGAAGGTGTTGGCGAGTTCATTCGAGTCGTAGCGCATCGCCACCACGGCGTTGGCGCCGGCGGCGGTCGCGGCCCCGGACAGGCGTTCGAGGGCTTCGGCGCGCGACTCCTGCAGTTGCCGCGTGAGACCCTTCAGTTCACCTCCGGCCAACGCCTTCAGTCCGGCACCCAGTTGGGCGCCTACATTGCGAGTCCGCACCGTCAGTCCGTTCACCTCACCAATGACCTTGGTGATGCGATATCCCGGCACGTCATTCATCGTCACGATCAGCACGACCGCTCCTCTCTCCCTGTCACGACCCTACGACGGACCGACGCCGCCGTCACCGCGTCACTCGCCCGATCCGCGTTCACTCGACGCGTGGCGTCGCCGCACCTCGTCTCGCCACGCCAGCACCTCGGCGTCGCTGGTCTGATCGAAGTCGTCGTACCACTCGCCCACCGCGAAGGAGCCCCCCGCCGTCACCAGCACCACGACCTCGTCGGCCTCACCGCGTACCTCGCCCACCGCGCTCCTCGCGCCAACCGGCGCGGCGAGCACGACCCGAGCGGCGCGGGCCGCGCGCGCAACTCGGCACGCCGCGCGAGCGGTCGCCCCCGTGGCGATGCCGTCGTCAACGATCAGCGCCACGGCGTCCGCGATTGAGACATCGGGTGCGCCAGCCCGATAGAGCTTGACCCGGCGGGCGAGTTCGACCTCCTCGCGAGAACGCACCTCGGCAAAACGCTCGGGGGTGACTCCGGCGGAACTGACGGTGCGCTCGTCCATCACCATCACACCGCCTTCGCCGATCGCGCCCATGGCGACCTCAGGATGGCCGGGCAGACCCAACTTGCGAACCACCATCACGGTGAACTTCGCGTCGAGCGCGAGGGCGACCTGAGCGGCCACGACGACGCCACCACGGGCCAGACCCAGGACCAGAGCGCGCGGATCAGCGCGCCACGAGTCGAGCGCGCCCGCGAGTTGTCGTCCAGCATCGGCGCGGTCAACGAACCGACTCACGGCGTCGTCACCTCACCCTCGCCGACGTCTCGACCACTACTCGCGATGCGGCGTGGCCACTTCCGGAGGAGGCGCTCGAAGCTCTCTGATGACCGCGTGGATGGTCGCGGCGGCGGGTATGGCCAGTAGCACCCCCAGGAAACCTCCGAAGAGACCTCCCACCCAGGCACCCACTTCCGCGCCCACCAGCACCGCAATGAAGACCCACAGGGGGTTGAGGCGCACAGTACGGCTCATGACGACTGGGTTGAGCACGTGATTTTCGAGCTGGGTGTAGGCGAGAAAGACAATGGCTGTGACGATCCCCGACGTCAGCGAGTGGCCGAAGGCGAACAGGACCGTGGGGATCCCCGCGAGCGCCCCGCCGATGGTGGGCAAGAAGTCGACCAGGCCGACCCAGAGTGCCCAGAGGAAGGCGAACGGAACACCCAGTAACCACAGGGTGACCCCCACCGTCACCCCCGCGGCGATCGATGTGAGCAGGTTGCCCAACGCGTAGCCGGTGGCCGAGCGGCTGACCTCGGAACCCAAGCGCACCAGACGCGCGGAGCGCTCCGGTGAGATTGACGAGATCACCCAGACGCGCGCCTTGGGCGCTTCCAGAAGTAAGAGGACCACGAACGTGAACACGGTCAGCAGCGCGAGCACGACCGTGACCGCACCTTTACCGAGCTGCAGCGCCGGGCGGCTCAGTCCGCGCGCCAGCGAGATCAGTTTGGTGGAGTTCTTGCGGATCCATTTCTCCACGTGATAGTGACGCAGCAGGTGGCCGATCCAGCCTTTGCCGTGTTCGGCTCTATGGACGTAGGCCGGCAGCGAGTGCGACAGGTTGGTAATCGCGTTGATCAGTGGGTACCCGAAGGCGACGGCGAGCCCAACGAAGACAACGACGGCTACGAACGTCACCGCGCTGACCGCCCAGCCCCGGCGCAGACCCCAGCGTTGCAGCCGATTGACCCCCGGGTTGAGGATCAGAGCCACGAAGGAGCCGACTAGCACCAGCATCACCAGCACCCGCAAGCGGTAGACGATCAGGGCGGCCAAATAGACGCCGGCCACCGTGAAGACGCTCACCAGAATCGTGCGCAGCGGCACGTTGCTGGCGTCGGCGCGCCGCAAAATGCGCGCACCGTGCCCGTCCGTCGAGCGACGCTGCGGTATTTCGGACGACACGCACCCCCTTTCGAACGATCGGACTCGAGGCTAGCCCCACCGTCGCGGCGGACCTGGCTCCCAAGGGTCTGTCACGACGCGGCATTTACATCGACGTGCACCACTCCGTAGCGCCGACGAAAGATGAGGTACGAGATCGCGCCCGCGATGAGCGGCAGCCAGTAGGAGCCGAGGCGGTAGACCAACGTGGCGACGATGGCTTTGGAACTCGGTATGCCCGCCAATACCAAGAGTCCAACGAGGCTCGCTTCGACAATCCCGAGACCTCCGGGCGTTATTGGGACTACCGAGATGATCGCGGTCGCGGAGTAGGCGACGAGCACGATCGCTGGGTGGGGCTGGGCGCCCGTCGCGCGCAGCGCTGCCAGCAAGCTCGCAAAGTCGAAGCCGACGCGTCCCGCGATGGCCAGGACGGCCTGCCACCATTGGCGGCCCAAGTCCGCGCGGACCTCGTCGCGCAGGCTCACCAGTCGAAGCGCGAGGTCTCCACGATTCGTGCGGCGCGGGAGCATGTGGCGCACGAACCACGCGAGAGTACGCCCGAGGACCCTCAGGAACCCGTCCGTGGTAAGCAGCAGCGCCCCGAAACCCAGGATGAGAACGCAACCGCCCAATCCCAACTCAGCCGCGTACACCAGGTTCTTGTTGACCAAACCGCCCGCGATGGCGGGGAGAGCGAAGACGGGTAGCGCGAGCAGACCTGCGAAGTTGAGGACCGACGAAGCGGCCAACCCGCCCGCGACCTGATCGCGTTCGACTCCAGCCGCCGCCAGCATCTTGAACGTCACGCCGGCGCCGACGGCGCCTCCACCGGGCATGATGCTGGAGATCGCGTTTCCCGAGAGCAACGCCGTCGTCACGGCGAACCAGCTCGCTCCGCGGGTCACCAACCGCTGTAGGGCAATCGCGCAGAAGAAACTGAACACCTCTGCGAGGGCCACGAACGCGAGCCACCACCACCGAAGAGCGCCCAGTCGCGGGAACGACCCCAACACCCTGACCAGGGTTGGCAACACGATATAGATGGCGACTCCCGCGACCACGACGGCCGCCCCACGACGCAGTACGGGAGACATCCAGCGGCGCGATCTCACTCCCCCAGTCTGACCTCCGACGACGTTTTGGCGCAGCGATGCCCAGTCTTAAAGGTCATGCCCGACCGAGACGATGTTCTGCACAGGGCACCCCCCGCGATCACTCCTGAATGATGTCGAAGGCGCGCAGGGCCCGGATCCGGTCGTGACGTCGGCTCCGGAGCCGCTTTTCCGACAGTGGCGCCAACTCAACGTACGCGCGCAGAATTGAGCGGTGAATCCTCTCCACCGTGAGAAAGGGGCTCGGGTCTTCAGGTATGACCTCGTCGATGAGTCCGAGGTCCAACTGGTCACTCGCCGTCGAACGCATGGTGGCAAGGGTCGTGCGGATCTGGTCGCGCGTGGGCGTTGGCGTTTTATAGAGGATCGACGCCGCCGAGCGCGGCTCGGCCACGTACGCCATGGCCTTCTGCATCATCATGACGTGATCGGCCATCGGGGTCGTCGCGAGTCCCCCGCCGCTGCCCAGGGCCCCGGCCACCAGCGAGATCACCGGTCTTGGGTAGTCGATCCCAGTGAGCAGGGCGCTGGCGATCGCGCGCGACTGTCCGCGGCGCTCGCTCTCGAGCGTCGGCTTGGCGCCCAACGTGTCAGTGACGAACAGTGCGGGCAGTCCCAGGCGCCCCCCGACCTTGAGGAGGCGCTCCATGAAGTTGAAATCCTCGGGCCCGGGGTTCGCCGGGCGCTTGATGACGGTGTCGCCGAGGCGGTAGTAGGACGGCTGGGTGCCCACCACCACGAACGGCTGGGCGCCGATCCTGGCGAACGCGCCCACGATCGCGGGATACCGCTTGACCTCGCTCTCCTGGACGTAGTTGTAGACCGCGACGGCGTCGGTGAAGCCGAAGCGCACGATGAACTCCAAGTCGACCCGGTTGGCGTCGCTGATGAGGTCCTGGTACTGCTCAATCAGGACATCGGGCTGCTCGCCCTCGTTGGCCTCACGCGGCGCTGCCGCCAGGACCTCGACGGAGCCGGGCGCGTCCTCGAGTCGCGGACCGTGGATGCCCACCGGTCCAAAGGAGACCACCCGGCGCTGGTCCGACACGCTGACGTTGCGGATGAGCGACGGCGTCTCGGCCGTCAGCACGTGATGCTTGTCCGGAGGCGTGGTCGCGGCGTAGATCGCGCCGAGGTACCAGACCACCTCTTGCACGTCGGCGAGCACCACGTCGATATTGCGGTCCAGGAGGTTCGCCTCGGCGCTCTGGGAGTCAAGAGGCACGGAGGCGCCCTCGTAGGCCTCAATGACCTTTGGCCCGGCGAAGCCGAAGTTGGTTCCGGAGGTGGCGAGGATGAGATCGGCGTTCGGTACCGCGCTGGCCGACACCCCGCCCCACACGTTGCCCAGCAGGACCGCGACGTGCGGCAGTGCGACCTTCTCCTTGTAGAAGCGAATCGCCTCGACCATTCGCGTCATCTGGGTTAGGCCGGCGAAGTTCTCGTGTTGGCGCACTCCGCTCGACGCGTAGACGCTGACGAGCGGCAACTGCTTGGACACCGCCAAATCGGCCGCGGCCTGGAACGCTTCGCCGGACACGACGCCCAGCGAGCCCGCGAAGAAATCCCAGTTCATCGCGTAGAGCACGACCGCGTGACCGTCAACGGTCGCCGTGCCGTAGGTCGACGACTCGGACTTGCCTCGCTTGGTCTCGCGGCGCAACTTGTCCGAGTACGACTCGTCGCTTTCGCCTCCGTGACCTCGGCGAATCAGTCCGACGAGATCCTTGGCGATCCGCCAGCGCCCGTGGCTGGACTTAAAGTGCACGAGCTCCTGAAGCTCCAGGAGTTGAGAGGGGCTGTTGACCTTGCGACGGTTGCGCAGGTGGGCGCCCACGGGCGCCGCGTAGGTGGGCAGGCCCATCGGGTGGCCCTCGCCCAGGAACCTCGAATCGAGGTCGTCGATGGAGTGGTCGTCCTGCTCGGGGAAGTCCGACATGAGTGCTCATTATGCCACGCGGTTCCGAAAGTCCTCCGGGGCGCATCGTTGACAACGCGCGACCAATAGACGCCCGCACCGTGGGCTGCGTGCGCTCATTGCGACTGATTCGCGATTGCGACGTGTGCGAAGGCTCCCACTTCATCCGTGGCGCCAGGGTGGTGTCCCCGGGAAGGTGCCGACCCTTAAGGTAACTAGGGGAAGACACCGATCCGCGGGTCGGGTCGTCCCTCTGTACGTGGGACGGAACCAACGGTGAAGAGGTAAGACGGTGTCGCTGAAGCCAGCGCAGCAAGCGAACGAAGACGAGCCGCGACTGCGGCCCGCGGCGCCGCCCGCTTGGACACTGCCGTTCGAGCGACTCGGCGACGAGCAGTTACTCGGTCCGCTGAATCAGATCCCGTTCGAGTCGATCTTTCCGCCGATCGCGGACTACGCATTCCTCTCGGACTGCGAGAACACCTGTTTGGTTGCGCCGACCGGGTCGATTGAATGGATGTGCCTGCCGCGTCCGCACGACCCGAGCGTTTTCGGAACCCTCCTGGACCGCGCCGCGGGTTCCTTTCGACTGGCTCCGGTGGACAGTGCCGTTCCGGCGCACCGCCAGTACGTGCCGGGCACCATGGTCATGGCCACGACCTGGCAGACCCGTGGTGGCTGGTTGGTCATCGCCGACTTCATGGCAGTCGCGCCGTGGTACCGCACCGGAGTGCGCTCAGACCTGCACCGGCGAACGCCCGGCGACTACGACGCCCGCCACGTCCTGGTGCGCACGGCGACGTGCCTTCACGGCAATGTCGACGTGGCCCTCAACTGCGAGCCGTCGTTCGACTACGGTCGCGAGGACGCCGAGTGGCGGTACGCGGGCGACACTTACGACACGGTCATCACCACGAACCCCGACTACCCGCGCCTGACATTGACCGGTGACATGCGCTTCGGCATTGAGGGACGTTCGGTTCGAGCCCGTCACCGTCTCGCAGAGGGTGAGATGTCCTTCGTGGTTCTGAGCTGGGGCGACGAGCCGCCACCCACGACAGTCGAGCAGGTTGACGCTTGTCGGGCTGAGACCAGTCGGTTCTGGCGCGACTGGATCGACGGTGGACACTTTCCCGACCACCCGTGGCGAGAGCTACTCCAACGCAGCGCGTTAACGCTCAAGGGGCTGACCTACGCGCCCACGGGAGCACTCCTCGCCGCTCCTACGACGTCGTTGCCCGAGAACCCGGGCGGGTCGCGCAACTGGGACTACCGCTACACCTGGATCCGCGACGCGGCCTTCACGTTGCGCTCCCTGCACGCGCTCGGCTTCGACACCGAGGCCGACGACTTCTTGGCATTCCTCGGTGATGTATTGGAGCCGGCCACGGGAGCCAGTCGGCGCGACCCGAAGGCCCGCAGCCACTTGCAGGTTCTCTACCCGGTCGACGGCCTCTCCATTCAGCCCGAGACCGAACTCGACCACCTCTCGGGGTACGTCGGCAGCAAACCGGTGCGTATCGGCAACGCCGCCTACAACCAGCATCAGAACGACATCTTGGGTGCGATCGTCAACTGCGTGTTCGAGCACACGCGTTCGCGCGACACCCTCAGCGAGCGCGCGTGGCGCATCGTGCTACAGGCGGTCGAGAAAGTGGTCCTCTCCTGGCGCGAACCCGACCGTGGGATCTGGGAGGTCCGTGGAGAGCCCCAGCACTTCACCTTCTCCAAGGTCATGTGTTGGGTGGCCGCCGACCGCGGCTCGCGGCTCGCCGCCTTGCGCGGCGAACGCGACCGAGCCGAAGCGTGGTGGAACGTCGCTCAGGAGATCCGCGCCGACATCTGCGAGCACGCGGTCGACGAGCGGGGCTGCTTCACCCAGACTTACGGTTCCGACGAACTGGACGCGTCCCTGCTGATCCTGCCGATCGTCGGATTCCTGCCGCCCGATGACGAACGCATCCGCACGACCGTGCTGTCGATCGCCGACGAACTCAACGAAGGCGCCTTCGTCTACCGGTACTGGCCCGACACGACCGACGACGGGTGCGACGGACAGCCTGAGGGCAGCTTTACCGTCTGTTCCTTCTGGTTGGTCTCGGCCTTGGTCGAGATCGGAGAGTTGGACCGCGCGCGCACACACTGTGAGAAGTTGATCGGCGCGGCCAGCACGCTGGGACTGTACGGCGAGGAACTCGACCCGACCACGGCGCGCCACCTCGGGAACTTTCCCCAAGCCCTGACCCACCTGTCGCTGATCAACGCGGTGCTCCACGTGATCGAGGCCGAGCAGCAGGGCACCGACTCGCTGATCGGACCAGCCGCGACCAGCAGTTGGTGGAACGCAGTGGGACAGGAGGGCCACCCGTCGACCCGGCCCCAGGGTCGAACGTAGACGGCGTGGTGGCCCTCGTAGGGCGTCGGTAAACGCGAAACTGGCCGTCGGATAGCGGTCGCTTTTTCGCGTTGTGAAATAGAGCGCAAGGCCTCGACCAAGACAGAGCCCGGACGAACAGATTCACAGCGGTTTCTTAGATTTGGTGTGTTAAGACTCGTTCGAGCGCGGAGTGCTTATGCTCCGCTTCAAGTACAAATCATGCTGCGGGTAACTGGCAACCATGTTGAGCCCGACTTGATGGACAGTCGGGAATCAATTCCTGACGACACCCCGGCCGATCTCGTGGTTGTGGCAAATCGACTCCCCCTGCACCTGTCGGTGCGCAACGGCACGGGGTGGCGGCCCAGCCCGGGCGGCCTGGTATCAGCCCTGACGTCGGTACTCCAGAGTCGTAACGGACTGTGGATCGGCTGGCCCGGAACCTCGAAGGACCTCAAGGTCCCGACACAGTTCGAGGGAATCCGCCTTCGTCCGATCGCGATCAGTTCACGCGAGTACGAGGACTTCTACCTCGGCTTTTCGAATGCGACGTTATGGCCTCTCTACCACGACGCGATTCGTCCGCCGACGTTCCACCGCACGTGGTGGCACACGTACCGCGAGGTCAACATGCGATACGCCATGGCGGCGGCCGAGACGGCGGCTCCCAACGGGTTGGTGTGGATCCACGACTACCAACTGCAACTCGTGCCGCAGATGCTGCGCGAGATGCGACCCGACGTACGAATCGGATTCTTCCTGCATATCCCGTTCCCGCCCGCGGAACTCTTCATGCAACTTCCGTGGCGACGCGAGATCCTTGACGGTCTGCTCGGTGCGGACCTCATCGGATTCCAGGTTCCCCAAGCCGCGTCGAACTTCTCGCGGCTCACGCGCCGCATGATGGGCGTCACCGGCACCGACTCGGTTCTCGAGCGCGATGGCCGAACGATTCGCGTGGGCGCTTTTCCGATCTCGGTGGACTGTGAGCAGATCAACACGCTCAGCAGCGATCCCAACATCTTGGCCAGGGCCAAAGAGATCCGTCGGGACCTGGGCGATCCCGAGACGATCCTGCTCGGCGTGGACCGCCTCGACTACACCAAGGGAATCCAACAGCGGATCAAGGCCGTGGCGGAGCTCTTCGCCGACAACTCGCTGACACCGGGAAAGCACGTGATGGTCCAGGTCGCGGTGCCCAGCCGAGAGACCGACGCGCACTACGAGCGTGAACGCCACCAACTCGAACAGATCGTGAGCGAGATGAACGGAGAGCACGGGATGCTGGGGTCGCCCGTGGTCCACTACCTGCACCAGAACCTCGACTTCGAGGAGCTGCTGGCCCTCTACGTGGCCGCTGACATCATGCTCGTCACGCCCTTTCGCGACGGCATGAACCTGGTCGCCAAGGAGTACGTCATGACCCGCACCGACCTCACCGGGCGACTCATCTTGAGCGAATTCGCCGGGGCCGCGACGCAGCTGCGCGGGGCCTACATCGTGAATCCGCACGACCTCGACGGCGTCAAGGAAGCGATTCGCGCGGCGCTGGTCGCTACGCCGAAGGAGGTCCGGTCCCGAATGTCACGGATGCGCCGTAAGACCCTGCGCCGCAATGTCTACGACTGGGCCGAGTCCTTCCTCACCGCGCTGCGCTAGTGCTCTTCGTCACAACGATGACGTCCATCGCGCGGGCACCGGCGCCGCGCGTCACTGGGCAGCGTCGATGATGTCGACGACCGAGTTGACGACCCTGGTAGGACCGTAGGGGAATCGGTCGACGTCCTCGCGACGCGTGACGCCCGACAGGACCAGGACGGTCGCCAGGCCCGCCTCGATGCCCGATCGGATGTCGGTCTCCATGCGGTCCCCGATGAGGACGGTATTGGACGAGTGACCGCCCAGGTGCCGCAGTGCGTCGCGGATCATCATCGGATTCGGCTTTCCGACGAAGTACGGTGGGACGCCCGACGCGCTCTCGATCATCGCCGCCATCGCGCCGACGGCGGGCAAAGGGCCATTCAACGACGGTCCGGTGGGCTCGGGATTCGTCGCGACAAATCGACTACCGCGGTGGATGAGCTGGACCGCTGTGGCGACCTCGTCAAACGAAATCATCTGGGTCTCGCCCAGGACGACGTAGTCAGGGTTCTCGGCGTCCTCTCGATACCCGACGTCGCGCAGAGCCTGGTGGAGGCTCAACTCACCGATGACGAAGGCGGTGCCGTCGGGTCGCTGCGTCTGGACGAACTCCGCGGTGGCCACCGCCGATGTCCAGAGCTTCTCCTCCGGCACCTCGAGTCCCATCGCCGACATGTTCTTGGAGAGCTGCTCAGGTGTCAGCGTCGAATTGTTGGTCAGGACGAGGAACGATCGATTCGTCGCGACCAGCCACTCCAGGAATCGGTCAGCACCCTCAATCATCGCGTCGTCGCGAACGAGAACTCCATCCATGTCGCAGAGCCAATTTGTGGCTGCGAGGATGGTTTCCACTACTCCATTATGGAGGCGATCGGCGGTTGTTCGATCCATGCGGTCTTCACCTGCAGAATGCAGTCGCCACCAGCCAACCCGGAATCCTCGAACAAGGGGTCCCGAGACCCAAAAGGGGATCCACGCGCCGTTGCGGCGGCGTCGATCCCCTTTTGAGGTAGAACTCGCGTCCGTCCGCCCACTTTGAGGCGGGACGCGAAGGACTAGTTGCTGGTTACCTCCAGGCACGCCACGTCGTACTCAGACACCGAGGCCGTCGAGTTGGAATGTGCCGATGACGCGGTGTTCGCATTGCCCGCGTAGTTCATGCCCGCGACGCCATCAGGATTGAACGCCGATCCTCTGGCCGAACTCGCGTTGCCGGGTGTCATGGCCGCGACACCGGACCCGCACCCGATACCCGTTGGCGCTCCACGTTGTCCCGTCGTGGGGTTCTGAAGCGCTCCCGCTCCCGAGGCCATTGCCAAGCTCATTGCCGTCACCGCGATAGCTGATACCGCAAAGATTCGAATCCTGCTCATTGTTCCGCTCCTCTCGCTGGGGTCGTGAGTGGCCGACCAGAAGGCCCACCAACTTCACACGCCGATATCGGACCCACCGGTGTATTTCGGGTGGCCACCTCGATTCCACGCACAGAGGAATACGTTCGAGAGGGTCAAAGAGTTCGCCCGTACGAGGTGCGCCCATCAGGGGTTCGAAGGGTGGACGAATGAGTTGGGCCGAGGTTGTCGCCGGAGGCAGCACCTTATCCAGAGCCATCGTCACCCGACGAGGTGACCCGACGACGAGGGGCGAGCGAACGTAACGTGGACGGTGCCGCTCTCCGCGGCCTCGGACCTCACCTGGAATCCAACCTCGAATTGGCGCAGCTCGCTCCACAGGTTGACACCGCGCCCGAGCAGGATGGGTGCGATCGCAACATGCAACTGGTCAACCAGCCCGGCTTTGAGGAACTCTCGCACTGTCTTCACGCCACCGCCAACCCGCACGTCCTTGCCGGCGGCGGCCGAAGTTGCCCGCTCGAGGACATCCTGCGACGTCGCATCGACGAAATGGAACGTGGTACCACCCGTCATATCGATCGAGTCACGATTTCGGTGGGTGAGCACAAACACCGGCACCTTAAACGGCGGCTCGTCACCCCACCACCCTTTCCAGGCGTCGTCATCGGGAAACGCGTGGAAGCCAAACATCCCCGCGCCCATTATCTCGGCGCCGACCCCTTCGAAGTACGAGGCGGCGTACCGGTCATCAACACCGGTCGTGCCCTCGCCCGACGTGTCGTGAAGTACCCGCTCGCGAAACGTGCGGGTGGCAACGTAGGCGGCGGTGAGCTTGTTCCAGTCCTCCCCCATGGGATTGTCCGGTGTGCCGCCCTCGCTCGATGCGTACCCATCGAGCGAGATGTTGAGGTCGACTCGTACCTTCATTGCCGTATCCCCCTCGGCGGTTGTGAATCGCCAGCACTTTAATGCGGTGACCGTACGAGATCGTCAATAGTGGCAACGGTGCGGCCAGATTCGTCACTTCTGTTTCACGCGGGGTACAGGCCGCTTAATGGCGGTAACGGGACTATGTTCGAACCCCGTTGCGTCCCTGTTGATCAGGTGACATGTGGTGGCATCGCAGCGGAGTCGACTTGCCCCGAGGTACCGTGATGCTTTTACGGAGGTCCAACTCGAACCCTTCGGTTGTGACCTCTCGAAGCCGGTCGATCACTCGAGTGCCCTGGCAAGATCCTTGAAGCCAGCGCAGACACTGTCCCATATGAGTTGCACCAAGTAGGGGTTCCGATCAGGACCCAACTTCAGATATTTAGAGTACCGACTCGTCCCCGCATCAGCGACCAGCGACCAGCGACCAGCGACCAGCGACCAGCGACCAGCGAGGATGTAACGCGCAGCATTAGTTGGAGACGGGAAACCAACAGCTTCTACGGACGCCACACATGCACCACGGGCAGTGCAACCCGCTCAGGTTCGTTGGGAAGCTGGTCACCGAAGATCTCGCTGAGGAGACGGTGGACCACGGGGTGCAGTCGATCCTCCGCAAATCGTTCCCAGTCCTCCTCCGTCTCCCATAGGTCGATGTAGCGCAGTCCGCCCTCTGGTCGCTCGGTGGCGACATGCACGATGAGACCTTTCGGTGCATCCTCACCTAAACCGGCAACAATCCGCTGGTAGAACTCGGCGTTTATGGGGACGTCTTGAGTGAACGCATACGTCATGGTTACAACTCCTCATAGTTAATCCGAAGTAGGATCGGATTAATTATGAACGACAGAGGCCCAAAAGTCAAGACTCACTCATATGACGTCCAACTTCGACGTGAAAGGTCCGCCGAGACGAAGCAACGGATCGTAGAGGCTGCCCGTGAATTGATCCTCGAATTCGGATATCGATCGACGACGATGGCGGGGATTGCAAGGCGAGCGAGAGTAAACGTGGACACCGTCTACGAGTTGGTCGGACGAAAGCCTGTCCTCTTGCGTGAGTTGATCGAACAAGCGATTTCTGGCGTCGATCACGCGGTGATCGCTGAGGAACGCGGTCACATCATTGCGATGCGTCAGTCCAAAGATCCGGTAGAGAAATTGACGATCTACGCGCACGCCATGAAGGAAACGCATTCGCGACTTGCACCACTCTTCCTGGCATTACGAGATGCCTCGTCCACCGACGCGGAAGCCAGGGACGTTTGGCGAGAGATCAACGACCGTCGAGCAGCGAATATGCGTAAGTTCATTCGGGATTTGCACCACGTTGGAGGTCTCCGTTCAGACCTATCGATCGGATTGGCCGCCGATATCGTCTGGGTTCTCAACAGTTCGGAGTTGTACTCGCTCTATACGAAGGAGCGAGGTTGGTCATCGAAGCGCTACGAGCGCTGGCTGGCCGACGCAATGTGCCGTCTTCTAATCCCTTGGTCCGGCCTCAATACCCGAATCGAGGGCAATAATTTTCCGGCGATCTAGCTCATAGTTCCTCGCCAAGCGCCAACGGCTGGCATCAAGACTGTCAAGTCGGACCCTCGACGCGAACGATCTCGGGCTGCGAGCCGCCATCGTGTAGATCTGGAACAGCGTCGTAGATGTGACAACCAGTGGAGGTAACGGGACTCCGTTCGAACCACTTTGCGTCATCGCTGATCAGGTGAATCCATAGCCCTAGCTTGTGGCCGGTTGGACATGCTTAGTCCGAATCCAGCCTGGGAGCCTGGTGCCTGCCCCCAGTTCCCTGAGCTCGTTTGTGAGCGTCCTCGCCAATCGAAGGGTGTGGCGGGAGCGTTCAGTTGGCGCTGACAGATGTCCACCATGTCCGCCTCGCCCACGGGATTGGTGCGTGCCCAACATGTTCCGCGCAATGCAGAATATGAGGCGATGGCCCACCCCAAGTACACAATCGGTCAACTCGACGCTGAGACGTGGGACACCTTCGTAAATCTTGTCGAGCGCAACAACGGCATTTATGGAGGATGTTGGTGCGCCCCGAACCACGTCGAGTACCAGCGCGGCGTCAGCGATCCAAGAGCACTCAAGGAGCGGTTGGTCCGAAGCGGTCGAGCCCATGCGGCGCTGGTCTTTGATGAGGAGGGAATCGCGCAGGGCTGGTGCCAGTACGGCGTCTCGGACTCCCTGGATCTGAAACATGCTCGCGTACCGCAAGGACCCGCCGCCGCCTGCGAATTGGCGCATCGCGTGCATCTTCGTGGACAAGCGCCATCGCGGGAGAGGGGTCGCCCAAGCGGCGCTCGAGGGAGCCAACTCCCAGATCGCCATCGCGGGCGGAGGACGCATCGAGGCGATCTCCGAAACCACTCAGGGTCGTGAGGCGCAGGATCGCTTCCTCTTCAGCGGGACGGTCGAACTGTTCGAGGACCTCGGATTCACGTGCGTGCGCCAAGTCGGCAAGCACGCCTGGATTGTGAGTCGAACGATCCAATCTTGAGCGACGTCAACGATCCGCACGCAAGAAGATCGCTGAGAGTGTGACGATTGGTATTGAAAGGGCAACGCTGTCAGTCGCTGGCGCCACCTTCGAAACCGATGAGCCAGTGCAGACCGTATCGATCGACAACCTGACCGTCGAAGTCTCCCCACGGCCGCTTCTGCAGTGCATCGACGACTCGACCGCCCTCCGAGAGTCTCGTAAACCACTCCGTCAAGACGGAGGGTGCGGCGGTGCCAAGCAGGGACAGCATCATTCCCTCGCAATGAACCGGCGCCTCGTCGCCGGTCACGTCGGAGCCAAAGAGACTCACCGGTCCATTCATTAGAGAGCCGTGCGCGATTGCGTCGGCCGGCCCGTCGGTTCGCTTGAATTCCTCGAGGGTGTGCAATTGAACGGTGCAACCGAAAACATCACCGTAGAAAGTCAGCGCCTCGCGAGCCGTTCCCGGAAAATGGATGTACGGCGTCAGAGAGGCCACGGCGACCACATTAGTCATAGAACGGGCGAGAGTTCAACGGCCCTGGAGGTCGTGAACGCTCGTCAATGGCGAACCGGACTCGGTCCGCATCACCTGAATCCGATGGTGTCGTTGTAAATGTGAAAGTTGCCACTGTGACAGCTGTAACTGTGACAACGAAGCGTAGGTCACGCGACTTGGTTCGAACTCTCTTGCACGAGCCACTCAACGCGTCACTCGGCGTAAGCGACTCCTCGTCCGGGTGACGGGCTGAGGATCCTGTGTGGGGTCACAATCAGCGCGACTGAAAAGATTCCCGAAAACCTCTCTGGAGATTCGAACAAGGCGCAGATCCTTTCTAGGTACTTGGCGAGGTACGCCTCATTGTTCGCAGCACTGAGCTCTCCTTCAGAAACGGCGGCGACGCCGTTCATTCGAATGTTGTCGCGCCCGAGGTCCGAGACGTCAAGGGCCATCGCGACTTTGGAATTGACCTGGATTTTTCTTAGCTTTTGAGCGGTCGGCTGACTGTATATGAGTATGGTGTCGTCGTCTCGCCACATGAACCAAACGGGTACGCACTCTGGTTGGCCATCAGCACGCACTGACGTGAACCACATCATCAGGTTCCTACGAAGTCGACCGGAAACGTGTTCGCGGCGGTCGGCATCAATCCCATCAAGAAGCCCGACCATCACATCGTAACCGTGGGTATTTTTCTCTCCGAGCTGGGCCGGAACGACGGCGGCGGTGAACTCGAAGCGATCTTCTGCGGCTCGCGCGCGAAACTCTGTTGAAGTTAGAGGGGCTGCTGACGAGATGCTTGGCACCCCACGTGTGGAGGTAACGGGACTATGTTCGAACCCCCTCGCGCCCCCATTTATCAGGTAGAACGTAGCGACTACGCGACCAAGTCGAACCACACCGAGCCTGAATCGCGTCCCATCCCCAGCCCACCCGAACCCCGGGAAGCCCGCGCGTTGCGGAGGTTATCGACGAGAGTTGTCATTACCACCCTGCCGGTGAGATGCGCGCATTGGCATGTGCTCGTGCACAATTCGCGGCTCAAAGCGTTGGCACGAGGCGCCGCCATCGCTCCACCACGCTGAAGCCGAGACGTTCATAGACACCTTGGACCTCGGGACTCGCAGTGAGTACCCCGAATCTCGCCCCGGCAGCGAAACCGTGGGTTAAGGCTCGCGCCGTCGCCGCCGAGCCGTATCCCTTCCCGCGTGCCTCAGGAACAGTTCCTACCGCAAGGATGCCCACGGCGTCGCCGACCACCACCGACAACGCGCACGTAACGGGCACCTCATCCACTTTGCCGAGATGCCACTGGATCCCCTCGCACTTGAGGTGCGCGGGGCCCAAGAGGATTGCGGCGCTCGAGGGCGGCGTGTCGAAAGCAGCACCGAGCACCTCGGTGATGGCGAGATCGTCCTCCGTGCGGCGCACACCCAAAGTGAGCTCGGGCAGGTCCGGACTCTCGACCTCGTAGGCAACAAGTGACGCAGCCATCAACAGCGTCTCGTCCTCAGCGAACAGCCCAACATCTCGAAGCGATTCATCGACTTGGTCGGGCACACTTGGCCGGAGCCGTGCACACCACGACACTCCGCTGGCGGAGAGCCTTGCTGCAAGCGCAGTTGCGTTCTCGGGGGAAGCGGTCGCGTCGAGGCCATATATCCCGTTGTAAGGACGCCCGGGTACCGTGGTCATCAGTGCGAGCAAGCCCGGCCGTGAGTCGCGCCAAGCGCCAGTTCGACCGCGTGACATGCCCTCGCACGCCGCAAGCATTCCCGTCGCCGCGTCATCTTCATTTGGCACCCAGTTTCGCATGGGTTGGACGCTAACTGATGCGAGCAGAATGACCCAGCAAACCACCCCCATGAATTCCAGAGATGATTCGGGGTTCTAACAAAGCGCACAGCAATCTCGAGCGATCGGAAGTGAGCAGGCGGAACTCGTCAGGAATGGCGTCGCATTGTTGACAACACTCCGTGGAGGTAACGGGACTATGTTCGAACCCCCCCCTACACCCCTGATCAGCAGGTGAGACGCCGTGACGTCGCAGCTGAGTTTGTTCGCTCCGCAGCCTCAGCGGCGTATCAGTGACGCTTCACTCGAACCCCAGCAAGTTGAAATTCCGCGCGCTTCACCAGCGGACTGATTAGTCACAGCACTCCAACGATCATCATTCGCCTACCCGAAGATGAGGGGTCAGAATCCCCAAATCAGGATGTAGCCGTCGATGGTGTTTTTCATTTCATGAAGCCGATTCTCCCAGCCGCCATGCCGGAGGGACCGCACTGGCTGCTGCTGGTGGTAACAAGAAGACTCGGCCTATGGCGAAAATGCCTCGCAGTGGGAAGTAAAAGTCCGCCATGTGAGCCTGGGCACCAAGCGGCCCAATCGGACCGAGGTCCTCGCCCTCCACCACGGCATGTGAAGCAGCCACGTACCACACCCGAAGCGGGTTGGCATCGAAGTGCTGACCATTCGACGTGATCCCCGTGAGGTTCACCTTGCCTGCGCGAAGCGCCCAACCCGCCACGCGACCCATCACTCGCAGGACCGGTTCGGACCGCCACGCGGCCAGCGGGAGCGAGGAGCCGATCGCGCTCATCGCCCGCGTGATGAGGGTGGACTGGATCTCGATGTTCCACTCGACGGCTGAGTCCTCACTGAACGCTCGCAGCCGATAAGGCCCCTCCCATTCGAGGCCGATAGGCACAGTGTTGACGCGGTCTACGTCGGCGCCGAAGTAGCGCGAACACGCAACTTCGCTCGGCGCGGACTCGTAAAACGTCCATCGCCCCTCAGGGTCGCGGTGCCAGATCGACGTGAACCCTTCGCCGACCGACGATGCCGTCCAGCGCCGCAGGCCGAGTACGTGACCGGACCGGAAAGGCAGACCCATCACGCCATAGCCCGACACTCGTTCGCACTGTCCTGGCGGGAGCTGGGGGTGCTCCTCAACCCGTCGGGCGAGCTCCGCGGGTTCAACCATCCGATTGTCTCCTTGTTCCCCTTACCGAGATCTTCACCTCAGTAGCTAAAGGTGACGGGGCTATCGTTCCCGATCCATTCCCATAGGGGCACGGTGCCACCCATTTCGGCTCCAACGATGAGGTCGGTCCTATCAAGTCCCTTGGCGTCGAAGCAGATCGGGCAGACGAGGCATCGTCCACCGGCGGCCACATAGCGCTCGACGAGGGAGGGAAGAGGGGGGCAACCTTCGCACGCTACGCCCATGGCCACACCGACTACCGCCAAGCGGACGGCCTCCTTCGTCAGGAACATAAGGGTCTCGCGCCCTCCCTCCGCCGCACCCACCGACACCAAGAAGGCCACCGTGACCTTCTCGGGGTCCTCGAGCCCTGTCGTCAAGCTAATTACAGCCTTGCCAGTCATCGTGAAACCTCCTTGCTTCGCCAGATCGAGAGGACAGTAAACCTCGACAGTCCCAAGCGCGTCGGGTATTCACCCTACGAATCGATCGGCTCGAGACAGTCGAGCAATCCGTGTTGCACGGCGAAGAGCGTGACCGTAGACCGCGTGGAGGAACCGGTCTTCGCGTAGATGCGCTCGATGTGAGTGCCTGCCGTCTTGACGCTCATACCAAGGGCGCGGGCAACCTGCTTGTTGGACGCTCCCCGGGCGATGAGGACGAGCACTTCGACCTCGCGGGCGGTGAGCCCGGCTGGCCCGGAGCGCCGTTTCGACCGCCGCTGTCCCGCCGCGGCCAGCACGGCTTCAACGGCTTCTGCGCTCAGCCGGCCGGCTCGGGTCTCGGCTCGGAGGGCTTCGGTCGCGGCTTTGACCGTCAAGGCCGGCCGGTACGACCGAGGTTCAATCATCGCCTGATAGGCGTCAGCGGCGGCGAGGATTCGACCGGACGCCGGGATCGCTGCCCCGGCAATTCCGCGGTGGTAACCCGAACCGTCGAGCCGCTCATGGGCCAGCGAGGCGATGGCACCGATGCGGGCCAGGGCCGGCGGTCGGGAAAGCACACGATCGGTGTAGTAGGCGTGCATCCTGAGGCGCTCGGCGTCAGCGATTGTCAGCGGGCCCTGCTTTTCGATAATCGTCCCGGGCACGCCATGGAGACCGATGTCGTGTAACAGCGCGGCGCGCCGGAGAGTCACGACTTCACTTTCGGGCAGGCCGTAGAGTTCAGCCGCCCTGGCGGCGAGGGCGGCAACAGCCCGCGAATGGCCGGCGCGAACGGGGGATCGCAGATCGGTGAAATCGGCGATCGCCTCCAAAGCGGCGTCGAGGTCATCACCGGTCAGGCGACGCTGCTGCCACGGCTCGTGTTCGATCATCGTGACCCAGTCGTTTACGCCCTCCATGTCAGCGAGTACGTCGTGCGCCGTCTTGCAGAAGACGTCGACGATGGCAGGATCGAATTGGCTACCCCGACGCGATCGAGCAAGCTCTACGGCAGCGTCGATTCCCCCGTTCCTGTAAGAGATCTCGACCGTATCCGCAAGTTGAAACAGACGAACCGTCGGCGAGATCTCTTCCCCGGACAACGTGGAAGGCACGCCCTTTCCGTCCCAGCGTGCAAAAACCTGTTGCAAGGAGTCGCAAACGTCGTCGCCCAGGCCAAAGCGCTCTGCCATTCGCGCCGTCGTCAGGCAATGAGACATTAAGCCGCGCTCAATGGCCGCCCCGCCGGTGGCCATGAGCCTCGCACCGAGGCGCAGGCGGCGATAGGGCGAGGTCCCGGCGCCCACGTGGCGCAGGGAGAAACCGAGCATTGGCAGTCCCGCCAGATCAACTTCGAAGCTGTCGCGGCGAAAGGCGATGTCGTCGCCGAACCAGGCCGTTATCTCTGGAGTTTCGGCGACGCAGCCGACCCATGCCAGGGTCACCACGTAATAGAGGGCTTGGCGCTCGGCAGGCACGTGGCCAAAGTGCTCCCCTAACCGAGTGGCGATGTGCCAGGACCGCAGGACGTGCTCCATAGGTTGTCCCAGGCCAAGGTCGGTGGCCAGGGAGAGTGCTGCCACCAGCTCGGCCAGTCGAATGCCCGGGTCCCGGTCCGCTCCCCCCACACCTCAAGCGTAGGCAGTAACGCGTTTTCAATCTTCAATGGCTTGATCTGATCCGCCACTGCTGCCCTCGTACCTTTGGCTGAGTCGCAGTCACCGCACATCCTGGTGATTACCCTCCACCAATCAAAGTGGCTCGGTTTCCCTGCCATCCTTCCCCAGGGAAATTGAATGGAAGTTACGTGGTTAGGGGCGGGCTCGGGATTGTCAATACAATTCATGGCGCCACAGGCTCTACGGGTTTCACAAATGGTTTGTATTGTGGGCTCAGAACGCTCCTACCTCAGAATTGCAGTCAAAGCGAGGAGCTTTAGTTGAAGGCGCTCTTCAGTTCTACACCCGGGGACGGACACATCAATCCGCTTCTGCCTCTCTCCCGGACCTTCGCTGCCCTCGGACACCAAGTCGCGTTCGCGACGTCCGCAGAGCACGCGGCGAAGATAGGTGCTCTTGGTTTCACGTGGTTCGCGTGCGGCCCCGACGGCGACACGCTGAAGTCCAGGTTCCGGTCCCACCTGAGCGATCGACCAGCATTGGCTTCAATCGACTTCCTCCCATTCGTCATCTCACGCCGATACGCGATTGGTGATGCCCCGGAGCGAGTGGCCGATCTGCGGGCCATCGTCGACGCCTACCGTCCCGATCTTCTCGTTTTCGAATCCTGCGACCTCGCGACTCCGATCGTTTCGGCCGCCACAGGCATTCCCGGCGTACATCATTCTTTCGGTCGCGCGATTGCGTCGGCGTGCTACGCCGAGTCCGCACCCTACGTCGAACCCCTTTGGGGGAAACTCGGTGCCAATCCTCCGCCTCTGTGCGGTATGTATGAAAACAATACGTTCGTCGATATCTGCCCGACGAGCATTCAGGGCTCTGGGGTACCTGCTTCCGCCGTTGTTCGCGCAATGAGCCCCGCTTCCCCTCCCCCACCGGAGACCCCACCGGCGTGGCTGACTCAATTACCGGATCGGCCCAGCGCCTACGTGACTCTCGGGACGGTGTTCAACCGCATAGATCACTTCCGTGTTCTGATCGAAGCCTTTGCTGATACGGACTGCAACCTCATTTTGACGATTGGCAACAACAACGATCCATCCGAGTTGGGGCCGCAACCGCCCAACGTCTTCATTGAGCGGTTCGTGGCTCAGGCATTGCTCTTACCTCACATGAGCGCCATGGTGAACCACGCAGGATCAGGCTCAATGCTGGCCGCTCTTTCCCACGCAGTGCCAATGCTCATGCTTCCCCAGGGCTCCGACCAATACGAGAACTCTCTGGCGTGTACTTCCGCGGGCGTCGCCCGAATGCTGACACCGGACGTGGTCACCCCCGACCTATTGGCTGTGGAATTGCGGACGATCCTTTCCGAGTCGTCCTACACGAGATGCGCTCGAGCCATCCGCGACGAGATAGATGCCATGCCAACGCCCGCCGACGTCGCCGCCGCCATCGACGGAGCGCAAGCGTAAATTCGCACGTCCACATACTTGTAGGGCCGATACCGGCGGGACGACGAGTGAAGTCGTAGAAAACTGGCACGCGATACGGCCGTATCCTGCGAAGAAGGTCCGAAAGCGATCGGACCTTGAAAAGAGTTGTTCATCTAGGAGAACGTTGTGATTCTTGCTTGGAGTGGAGGTAACGAATGTCATGAAACGGGGTCCCATCCGGTGAGAACTTGGGTCCTCGCTGGAACCAAACCGAAAGGAGACCCCGATGACAATGTTGCACGCCGGGCTGGACCTCAGTCGTCGCCGGCTGGATGTGTGTTCTGGACGAGGCGGGCAGCCGCCTCGTCGTGACTCAGTGCCCGCCTGACGCAGACGGACTGCGCAGCCTGGTGGCCGAGGTGGGCCGCTTCGACCTCCCGGTCCAGGCGGTGATCGAGTTCATGACCGGTGCCCGTTACGTTCATGACACCCTGGAGCGACACGGCTGGGACGTGGAGATCGCCGACGCCCAGAAGGCCAAGGGACTAGCTCCCCTCACCGTGAAGACCGACAAGATCGACGCCTGGGTTCTGGCCGAACTCTCCCGGCGTGACCTCGTCCCGTCGATCTGGCTACCAACTCCCGGGGTGAGGGCCGAGCGTGAGCGGGCCCGGTTCCGTCTGCATCTGGTGCGCCACCGCGTGATGCTGAAGAACCGGATCCACGCCACGTTGCTCGCCTTCGGCAAGGGGTGCGGCGTGTCGGACCTTTTCGGCATCGAAGGCCGGCAACTACTTGCGCGCCTCGACGTTCCCGATCCCTGGGCGACCGACGGGACGACCGCACTGTCGCTCATCGACACCCTCAACGTCGAGATTGACGCGGTCGAGAAGGAGTTGAAGGCTGCCGGCACCGACCACCCCTACGTCCAGCTCCTCACGACGGCTCCGGGAATCGGCTGGACCCTCGGCTACACCATCGCCAGCGAGATCGGCGACATTCACCGCTTCGCCTCGCCCAAGAAGCTCGTCGGGTACTCCGGGCTCGCCCCCCGGGTCATCCAGTCCGGCAACAAGGACTACCGCGGGCCGCTCGCCAAGCACGGACCGAAGTACTTGCGCTGGGCACTCGTCGAGGCGGCCATGCACGCCGCTCGCCACCCCTACTACCGAGATCACTACGAAGCTACCGCACAGCGTCTCGGTCGCCAGCGGGGCAGAAAGGTCGCGCGCGTTGAGGTCGCGCGCAAACTCGCGGAGGCCATCTGGCACATGTGCCAGACCGGCGCCGCGTTTGGACCGGGAAGGTCCCAAATAGTCCCTGGCCGCTAGACGGTCCCTTTTACGAATTGGACCACCCAGTGCTCCCACCAGACCAAGTCCTCGCACGACGAGGCCACAGAGAGATGAGCACTCACCTCACGCAGCACCACAACTCAAGATGTGAAGACGGTCCTTGACACTGATCCCTCTTTCATAGAGGGACTATGTTCGAACCCCCTTTCGTCGCTCTTCATCAGGTGAAACATTGTGCCGCGGGAGTCGCCGTGCGACGAGCTGACGTCTCGCGAGTGGTCAATCATTGTTCAGTTCGAATCCCACAAAGTCTGGCATCGCTTCGAGAACTAGAGCCTCGAGTGGCACTTCATGCCATCATATTCTGATAGCATCTGATTATGGCCTCACCACGTTCCACGTTTACTCTGGACGAGAAGTTGGCATCGCGCGCGCACCAGCTCGGCATCAATATTTCGGCGGCAGCGCGCCAGGGTGTTGCTGATGCGGTACGCGCCGCGCTGTTGCGATCGGATCGGGACGCTTACGTGAGACACCCAGAACACATCGATGAATTCTGGACGGAAGTGGAAACATGGGGCGAACCGTGAGACGTGGTGAGCTGTGGTTGGCCGAAGTTGGTCGCAAAAAGCGACCGGTTCTTCTGCTTACCCGAACAGAGGTACTCGACGCTCGTAACCTCGTTACGGTCGCCGAGATTACGACTTCAATCCGAGGCCTTGCGGCTGAAGTTGAATTCGACCACGCCAGGGCCGGCGTGCATCGCGTATCTGTCATCAACTGTGACGGTCTTCATACGGTCGCACAAGCGTCGATGTCTGGTCCAATCGGTCGAGTCGATGACGAAGTGATGAACAAGGTCTGCGCGGCAATCAGCTATTCGCTAGGTTGCTGAAGAGTATGGCGTGACTAGCATCGTTAGGCGCACGACACAGACTGAACTGATATTCAGTATCGGTCGGTTCCGGGTGCGAGACGGTAGCGCGCTGGATCCGGGGCTGCGTTGAATCAAGGGAGTCGGAGCGTGAAAACGCAAACGGCGACACCGGAGAAAGTTCACCTACGAATTGGAAATCTAGCCAAAGCGGTACTCGTTAGCGGCCAGGCGTATCAGGACCCAAAGGATGCCCTAAACGAATTCGTCTCCAACAGCGCCGACGAGTACGTAGAGGCCGGGCGGCGCGGGGAACGCATCCGGATCTTGCTGAGGCGGAAGGGGCGATATCCAGTCATTGCCATCGACGATGGCGGCCGAGGGATGAGCCCGGATCGTCTGCGAGAGGTGGCGCGCAACCTCTTCGAGTCGTCGAAGGCGGGAGATCAGCGAACGCTTGGGGAGAAGGCCATTGGTGTCCTCGCCTTCCAGCAACTAGGGGGTCGGTGCGAGATCGTCTCACGAACCGAGAACAGCCCCGAGACTTGGGTTCTGCGCCTTGAGCGAGGGAAGGCGACGGCGCTGCTAGAGCACGAGCGGCGGCGAGCGCGGTCCGCTCCAGGCACGACGGTCTTGCTGAGCGACCTCGACCCCGACGTCATCAGGGTGCTCACGCAGCGCAAAGTTGTCGACTACCTCCGATCACGGCGCGGGCCCGCGTTATCACGTGGCGACTACGAGATCGAAGTGGTGGAGGGGCGCTCGTCCGAACTCGTGCTGCCCGAGAAACCCGACGGCATCCGCCTAACGATATCTCCACGGTCGACCCTGTGGGGACGCATCGATTTCGCGCTTTACGTTGCTCCGGCTGACGGACGCCGTCGACGAGTGGCGGTCGTGGGACGCGCTGGGACGAGCATCATCGACGACATGTCCGAACTCGACGAGTTCGCCGGTCGCCCCTGGGACAGCGACCAAGTGTCAGGACAGATCGTCTTTGAGGCACTCCAGCAGACGGCTGGACGGCGAGCGCTGCTGCGCGACAGGGAAGCTTTTCCCATGTTCGTCGACGCCGTGAAGGCTGTCGAAGGCGCGGTCGCCCAGACACTTGAGCGAGTGAGTCGTGAAGTCGACGCTCAGACTTCTGACCGCCTCTCGGATGTGATCCGCAGGATCTTTGATCGGGTCCTCAAGGAACTGGCCGACCTCGACAACCCGATGCGATCAGCCACCGGCACCGAGCAGGGTGATGGAGCCCTCTTCGAGGCGACCACGACCAACGACGCGACCGGGCAGCAAGCAGGTCGACCTCCGTCAGACATCGGACAACTCCTCGACCCCCCAGCGGATCCCGTCAAGGAAGACACGAGTCTCGACTCCGCTCGCCCCGAAAGTTCGAACTCAAGTCGCCTACCGACTGTCGCCCCTGACCCCAAGCCAGGCGAAGCGCGGAGCCGATTTGACGCCGTCGACGGCATCGTCTACTTCAACGAGTCGCACTCCGATTTCCTGATGGTCAAGGAGTCGGAGATGATGCTGCTCGACTATTTGTCGACACTCGTTGCAAAGGAATACGTTGTTTACAATAATCCGCGGGCCGATCCGACGGAAGTAGGAGAGGAACTCGTGCGCATGCTAGTGCGAGTGCGCCGACATACTCCACGGCGAACGTGAGTTCGACCAAGATCGAACTCAGATTCGCAAACTGAGATCTGCGTGTTCCAACGAACAAACGCGAGAAGTTGTCGATGCAGACGAGAGTCATTGTAAATCTTACAACGAGTGGAGGTAACGGGACTAAGTTCGAACCCCCTAGCAACCCTTCTCATGAGGTAAGACACCGAGTTATTCGTGCCGATCAGGTCTAAATCATTGTGGGTCATCGAAATATTTCGTTCGTGCCTTGCATTAGCCCGGATCGTGCAATAAGCCTCTGAAGATGGCGGTCTTGCGCCCGATGAGTCGTGTTCGAGTTCGTCTGAGCGCGACACGATCATGCGCCAGTGTCGTCGAGTCTATTTCTCTGTTGCCGCGTGGTCGTGAACGGTCGTCGGCGCGCGTGGGCGCGTCGCGGTGCGCGGGTGTCGGGCACTGTCGCAGTCGCGAGTCGCTCAGCAGAGTGCGATGGTTCGCAGTCGCACAAAGGCGTTGACGAGTTCGCGCTCCCAGGGCCAGTTGTTCTGGATGCGCAGCGTGACGCGGCGAGCGCTGTGGATCACTCGCGCGGCCACGTGCAAGAAGGCGTAGCGCAGACGCTTGGGCTCGGCCCTCTTGAGATCACCGTCGAGACAGAGTGACTTGGACCACGCCACCAGGTCCGCGGCGCACAGCACCAGTTGGAACCAGGCGTCGTTGGGCACCACGTCACGAAAGGGCAGGTTGCGCAGCCCCATGGCCTTGGCGTCCTTGATGCGGTCCTCGACGCGCGCGTGGCCGCGTTGGCGCAGTTCCAGTGCCGTTATTTCGCCGACAGAGTTCGTCAGGAAGCACTGGTGACGCAACCCCTCCTCGGTGTCAAAGAGCGTTAGCTGCGCGCCGGGGTGTGGACGCTCTCGCCGGGCGATCAGGCGAAGGTTCTCGCCCCACCCGCTGAGGTCGATCAGCTCGGTCAGTTCGGTGACGAAGGCCCCATCACGCGGGTCACCGTCGAGCTCGATGGCCGGCACCCAGTCCTCTTCCTGAGCCAAATACAGGGCTTCTCGGACCCGGACGTCGACGTCGAAGCCGACCGAGAACTCCAGATTGCGCCCGACGCAGGCGTTCACGAACTGGTGCGAGGCGCCGGCCGAGTCGGTGCGCACCAGGACGACGTGGCGGACCAGATCGGGGTCGTCGCCCTCGAGGTGGCCCTGGCGCCACGCCCCGGGGAGTTGGTCCAGCGACTGAGTGAGGACCTGCTCGTGATCCGCGGCGTTGTTGGCCCCGGCGTTGCCGGGCCGCAGCACGCCGGCGAGGGCTTCGTTGGTCTCGTCGAGGTGACCGATGATCGGATGAAAGCCGAACCCGCCCTTGTAGTTCGGCGCCGTGTCCTCCTTGTCCGAGTAACTGGTGAGCAAGGTGGCGTCGATGTCGATGGTGACCGATGACGGCACCGCACCCGCGGACCAGGCCCGGGCCCGGGCCCGCGCGGCTGCTCGAGCGTTGACGATGGCCTCTCTCGCGTAGCCCGAGTCGAGGAGTCGGTAGGTCGTGGCGTCCGAGGCCACGTGACCGTACAGATTCGACTCGTTGCGCAGCACCGCGAGGTCGCTCAAAGCATCCCCGCCGTCCACCAGCGAGACCGCGAGATGGGCGAGCGCCACCCCGGGATCGCAGCGGCGGGCGCGCTGGACGACGGGCGACATCCCTCGTGACAACGCCGACGTGAGTCCAACCCGATCGGCGAGTTCGGCGACCAACAACGTGCCCGCGCGACTGGTCACACCCTTGCCGCCGAGGGTCACTGCAACTGGGTTCGCGGCTCGACTAGCGTTCACTTTTGAAGTGCCCTTCTGTTTGGGTTCTCTGTTTGGGTTGCACCTACAGTTTCCCCTGCCGGAAGGGCATTTTCGTGCACTTGGCGCTGCTACTTCACGATCCCTATTGCAAGGTCCGGGCTAGTGGACAGCTTTCAAACCTTTTTGACTGCCTCGCTCAACTCGCGAAGCTGTGAATTGTCCGAAATGTAGGAATCTTGGCCCGGAAATCGAACTTGAAGTTTCCATCTCTGCGGCACCGAGTTGCGTTTCAAAGTCCATCGACACAAACAACAAATTCGGAGAACAGACTCAGCGCTCATAGACCTCTCGACGGTGGCCCATGCGGAGGACGAGGACGAGGAGTTGTCCTTCGTGAATTTCGTAGATGACTCGGTAGTCGCCCGTCCGAACCCTCCACTCGCCCGCACCACCGACGAGGCGCGTCGCAGCCGGGGGCCGGGGATTCTCAGCCAGTAGCTCGAGAACCGCTTGGATTCGTCGACGAACATCCGGATCAAATTTGCGAAGCTGGCGGGTTGCCGATGGCGAGAGAACAACCTGGTAGGTCATACCAGGCCGAGATCGACCTTGACCTGCTCCCATGGGATTGGCGCATCGCCAGTTGCCCGCATTTCAGCTCGGGCTTCCTCAGCAGCGCGGATATCCGCCATGTCCTCGGCTAGGGCCAAAATCCCATCGAGATCATCAGCGTCGATGACTGCAGCGACTCTGCGACCCCGCCTCGCGAGATAGACCGGTTCATGGTCGGCCCGAGCCTGATCGATAATCGTCGCGAGCAGCCTTCTTGCCTCCGTGATATTGAATGGTTCAGTAGCACTCATGTACACAGTGTACACCAATTGCCCTTTCTGTACATGAACGTCGAAATTCCGACTCACCGCGGCTGCACGTGTTTGAATTACCCCGCTACCAGAACTCCGGTCCTTGACGGGAGCGTTGCCGGACCTTCTGAAGTACGGCATTGACTTCAACGAGATTGAACGACGAGCGATCGAATTTGTCGCTGCCGTTCTAGCGCACGTAGTTCTCGTGCTCTTCGTGCCGAGGGTCCGCCAGCGCCTCGAGGAAGTACTCGAAGCCACCGGGTCCGCCAGAGTCCTCGGGTGGACAAGCGTTTTCGCCAGCGAGGCAGAGAGCGAACTTGAGTGCGTGGGTTGTGCGGAACTCGGCCTCGACGGTGACGGTGTGCTCCCAGCCGTCGCCGAAGTCATACTCATAGGTGAATTGGCGTTGCCCGCGCAACGCCTAAAGAACTGTCACGGTCTGCTCGTCGATCTCGCCTTCGGGATATTCGTCGAAACACATTCCATAGCGAGCGTCACCGACGTTATAGGCGTGTAGGTGCGAGTTGGTCCAGCCCATGGCGGCCTGCAGCATGTCGTGCAGTCGCGACAATCTTACGCTCGTCGGAACCAGGATCTGTCGCCAGACGGTAGGCGTAACTTCGCCCAGTTCAACGCGCAACTGAAGGGTCAACTGTTTGGGAGGGGTGGGCATGGACTCTCCTCGGGCTCGACAGTCGGTGGTGTGAGAGGCAGTGGCTCTACTGGTCTGTTCGGACCTCGGCCAGCAGACTGAGAACCTCGTGATCACTGAACCTACTTCTTTCAGACTGTTCTTTGTCAACCTTGAGTGCTGCGCAGGGTTAACGACGAGATCAGGAATTCCGAGGTCTACGTCGAACTCGAACAAGAGCAGTTGCTCCAAGACCGACGCAGTCTTGAGCGTTGCGTTTTTGACAACGATCCGTGGGGCTGAGAGGACTCGAACCTCTGACCTCGTCATTATCAGTGACGCGCTCTAACCAGCTGAGCTACAGCCCCAATCTGTTAAGTGATGGTGGAGGTAACGGGACGATGTTCGAACCCCCAAACACCTCCGTTTACCAGGTAAGATACCGAGCTCTCCCTTCCGAACAGGGTCGCCCGGGAACCTCAACGGCCTGTCACAGCGCATTGCTCAAATCCCGAGGAGATGAGATCTAGTTAATGAGCGGGTTCAACTCGGGGACTGCCGCATTCTGCGAGTGGCGACTTCAGTCCCGGTCTGCCTGAACCAGGAGCGGATGTGAACACGCAAGAACTTGATGACCTTGGCATCAGCCATTGACAACTACCGTTCGCAGTATTGAAGGGAGAGGTCGGACCCGGCAGGGCGGACATCGAGCAAGGGAGGCAGTTACCCATCCCCCGCTCGCGTCGTTACGAGACGCTGTCGAACGCTTAGACGAAGGGCCAGTCCGATTAGGACCCGTGTGTGCCCGTGAAGTCCATGAAGCACTGCGATCCGTCGTCTGAACTCGTCCCGTAGTTCCATAGGGCTTGCATGTAAGCATCGTGGAGGCCATCAAGGTGGAGTCCGATGTCGGTCACCGTGCCAGCAAACAGGTCGATCCCGTGGAACGTTCCCGCGAACGTGAGTGGCACAATGATGTTGACTGCGCCGTTGTAATTGAAGAATACGACGACCTTGCCGCCCGCCTGGGCGCCGCAGTTGACGCTCAACGTGTTGATGACGTCTCCCGCGGTGAACGGAGCCGGTTCACCAGAGTTCAAACAATTGTCGCTCGTTCTCTGAGGCATGCAATAGATTTGGCCACTGATCGCGGTCGGGGACGCCACGTTCACGGTCCCCGAGACGACTTGCGTCGCGGGGAAGTTATTGACACTCACGGCGTTGTGGCCCGGGTCGATGCCGACGGTCCCGGTGACTGCCTGCGTGGCCGGGAAAGAGATGCCCACATTCCACAGTCCTTGTTGCGTAACCGACACCGGGCCGGAGTCATGAACGGGCCACGGCGAGGTTCCTGGTGAACCCTGGTTCAACACCGTGCCCGAAGGGGATGCGGACGCCAGGCCCATGATCCCGACCGCCAGCGAACCGCCGATGAAGCAGATCCCTCCCACCAACAGTGCGAGGGATCTCCTTCCGCGTGCCGCCGAACTGGCCGCGCCAGATTTCAGGACAGGACTTTTTCTGATCTTCATTCTCCCTTACTGGTTGACGACTCACTAGTTGGGACTGTTGGAATGGCGAGCCCCTCTGGACAGCTCAGACCTCCGGTGGGACGGAGGTCTGAGCTGTCCTCTACGTTTCGGGCGTGAGCCGATGCCGTGCGCACAAGGTCAACCGTGGAAGCTGACGTGGACCTCGGCCAACGCGCCGGTTCCGGGATCGATCAACTGGACGGTGCCACCGGTGACAGGCAGCGCCGGGGCACACACTTCGAAGGTGAATTCTGGCAGAGGCTGCAATTGGGTCAAGTCAAAACAGAGTTGCACCGCGCTGTCCGTGTTGTCGGTGTACTGCCAGGTAAGCGGAGTGACGAGAAGGACCACTTGGAGCCCCCCAGTGATGGGTGGCGGGAACTCAACCATTCCGCCGCCGCCGAGGGAGCCGTCGGCGAACAACGGGCCCCCTTGCCAGGCGCCGCCGGCGCCCATGTCGGAAACGCTATAAGTGCCAACGGCCGGGTTCGAACTCGCCCCAGCTCCCGGGATAAGGGGCAAGGTAGCGGCGCAGGCTAGCGCGGTCACTGCCGCTATTCGGATCGCAATTCTCCTTGTCAACATTGTTCTATTCCTTTCTGTCTTCGTGTCCCGGGGGTGCCGGAACTTCTTGGTGATGAGGATGGACGATGGTGATCTTGGTGATCGCGTCGACTGGCCAGCGGTAGCGACCGGCGGCACGCCGGATGGCTTCGGGGCTTGGTGCTTCGCACAGACAGAGGCTGCGATGTTCGTCATCGGCGAGGTAGGACTGCAACCAGGTGACGCCCAACTCGGCGTTGGCGACGCGGACACCGGCGTAACCCGGGTCGTCGCTCTCGATGGGGAACCCATTAGCGAAGATCCGCTCTACCAAGTATCGAGGCATTGGCTCACGCCTTTCTGCAGTCGCTGCTGCTGGGCTGACGTGAACGTACGGCGTGGCGCCATTCGACTTCATCGGCAAGCCATGCCCATTTCAGGCTGCGGAATGCCTAATTTTCGCCGGCGAGCCCGATGCTTACAGTTCGATCCGGGCGGCCTCGGCGCGAGACGTGACCTCGAGTTTGGCCAGGATGGACGCAACGTGGTGGTTGACGGTCCGAGTTGACACGAAGAGGCGGTCTGCGATCTGCGCGTCGGTGAGACCCTCAGCGAGAAGGGCGAGGACCTCCCGCTGGCGGGCGGTGAGCCCGTACGGGCTTTCGCGCGTCGTGTGTCGGGGGCCACGCGGCGTGCCCGACACGCCGAGGGCGCGCAGCCGACGAGCGGCCATGCCGGCCGCCGGACGGGACCCGAGGCCGTCGAAGACCTGCCAGGCACGACGCACCGGCCCCGCTTGGTCCGCGTCGAGCAGTGCGGCGGCCATCTCGAAGGGACAACCGAGCCGCTCCCAACCGGCCGCGGCGCCGGCCCAGTCGCCTCGGATCTGGAGCCCGTAGGGATGGGGTGCCACGACCTCAGGGAGCACGTCAAGCGCATCGCCGCGCCAGAGCCACAATGCCAAGTCGCCGAGGATCCATGGGTCCTGGGACGCCAGCGCCAACTCGTAGGCGGCGCCAGCTTCGGCCACCATGCGTGTCGTGTCTCCGGCCAACCAGGCGGCCTCGGCCCGGATTGCCCGCACATTGCCAACGTGCTGCAGCTCGCTCCTCGGCGCCGAGAGAGCCAGCGCTTCATCGAGGGGCGGCCACGGATCGGGGTCACCACGGCGTGCCCGCAGCCGGCCCAACACGTAGAGCGGCTGGATCTGGTCGACGAGGGAGGGGGATTCGCCAAGCAGGGTCGTGGCGAGCTCGGTCGCCTCAGACCAATGTCCGCGGTGGGCGAGTTCCACGCAGCGCGCCTGCTTCATCCCGTGCGCGGCCCAGACCAATTCGTGCTCGTCGCAGAAGGTGAGCGCTTCAGGTAGGTAGCGCTCGACGTAAGAGAACTGGCGGTGCATCGCCGCGAACCACACCAGCCCCTGGTAGCAGCCAGCGGCCATTGCGGGCGGGTCTTGCGCCAATGCCAGTTGAAGGGATCGCTCCAACTGGGGCCACCCGTCCTCCGACGGCCCGCACAATCGGGCGGCACCGAGCACGCGCAACGCCCCCACCAGCGCCCCCACGTCGCCGAGATCCTCGGCCAGTCGCTGTGCCAGACCAGCCCACCGTTCGGCGTCGGACGCCTCAGCCGCCTGCATGTGCAGACTGGCCAGTGCCACGTAGGCGGCCGCCAACTCGCCATCGGGCTCCAAACTCGACAACGTGGCGATCGCGGCCAGAGCAAGCGGCTTCGCGTCGGCCTTCTCCGCCGCGCTCCACAACAAGGTGGCGAGACGACGCTGGCTACGCCCCAGCGCCCGCACGTCGCGGCCTTGCTCCCGCAGCGCCATCGCCGCCCGGGCCGCCGCGACTGCGTCGGTGAGGCGCCCCGTAAGCTGACACTCGCCCGCCAGAGCTTCGTAGATCGCGGCGCGAACCTCATCGGGTAGGCCCTCGGAGAACCGCAACGCGCGCTCATAGTGCACTGCGGCTTCGCGATGCGCCCCCAACCGGCTGGCCCGCGCTGCCGCCTCCGGGGCGAACTCCAGCACCGCCTCGCGGTCCCCAGCGGCCTCCGCGTGGTACGCCAACACCGCCGTGTCGGCATCGCCGACCGGCTCGCCCGACAACACCTCAAGCACCTGCGCGTGCAGCCTCTGCCGACGACCCGGCTCGATGGCCTCGTCCACGACCACACGGGCGATCTCGTGCCGGAACCGCAATGCAGCGCCGTCCGCGACGAGCATCCCCGCCCGCACACACGCGTCTATGCCGACCGAGTCCAGTAGACCGAAGTCCTTCCGCCACAACGGAGGCACCACCGCCCCGATCACCGCCGACATCTCAAGCGAGTCACGCCCCACCGGTGGCAGCCGAACCACCCGGGCCAGAACCGCGTCGCGCACCGTGTCAGGAATCGACCCGCCCCCAGCCGCGAGCACTTCGGTCACGAAGAACGGGTTCCCCCCGGTGACCCGATGCAGCGCCCCGGCATCCACCTCGGTCCCAGCGGCGAGGGTCCCCACCGCATCAACAGACAGTGGCGACAGGGTCACCCGACGAACCGCCGGTGAGCTGGCCAAATCGCCCAGCGCCACCCGCAACGGGTGGCCGACGCCGAGATCGTCGCGGAAGGTGACCAGCACCAATCCATGAGCAGAGCCGATCCGCGAACCCCCATAGCGCAGCCAGTCCAGCGTCGCCTCGTCGGCCCAGTGAACATCCTCAACCACGATCACTTTCGGACAGTCTTGGTCCCTCAGCAGTTCTAACACTGCCGGGAACAGGATCTCCGCCGCGGCGCCGGCACCAGCCATCTCCCCCAACTCCCCACCGACCTGCTGGGCCACATCCACCAATGGGCCGAGCGGACGAGGTGTACCCATCGGGTCACATCGACCCCACAGCACGGGACCCGCAACGTTCTCGTCGCAGAAGGCGCGCACTACGGCGGTCTTGCCGATCCCGGCCTCCCCGCCGACGAGCACCAACGCCCCCCGCCCCGCCGCCGCTTGTTCCCACAAACCCGCCAGCTCCGCCAGCACACCATCACGTTCGAGCAGCCGCACCACGCTTCATCATTCCAGGACGAAACCCGAACCGCAATCGGCATGGGGTCGTGCTACCCACTTGACCAACGACCAGTGGAGTTGCCCGCGCTCGGTGGACGCGGTTCCACATCGTCGGCGACCGAGCGGCGGGGTGCGAACAAGAGCCCTAGGGTCGTCAAGCCTTCGGGAGGAAGTATGACCTCTCAACCAGTATCGACGTTGTGAATTTGACGACGAGTGGAGGTAGCGGGACTATGTTCGAACCCCCCTAGGCCCCTGTTCTTCTGGTAGTACATCTGACCCGATCTGACCAGTTGAGTCACGTCAAGCCAAGAAAGCTTCAGAATCGCCGTATACCGGAACCCCGCGTGACTGACTCAGTTTGAGGCCCGAATCAAAGGCTCACGTCTGGACGTAGCCCGAAATGAGCGATTTCAGCGCCTGACGAAACTGCGCT
>Ga0307374_10000954_pt1 | contig 54439 bp, 48 predicted proteins | sample OX3MG_FD_202532 | JGI IMG/M metagenome (GOLD analysis project Ga0307374, IMG submission 202532) | Soil microbial communities from Risofladan, Vaasa, Finland - OX-3 | ecosystem: Environmental > Terrestrial > Soil > Coastal area > Acid sulfate soil | place: Finland: Risofladan, Vaasa | collected...
TTCGCCCGACGCGATGAACCGAGCTTGGCTTGCCAAGGCCCGCGGCCAGCGGCTGCTCAAACGTCACTCCGCGGAAGGCCGTGTGAGCGAGCGTTACGTTCCGCCGCCCGACGGCCAAGCTGCTCGAGGACAACCCGACGCTCATGCGGCTGCGCGAGCTAGAGATCCTCGAAAAGGTCGCCGCCAGCAGCAAGCTCAACGTCGTGCTCGGCGAGAAGGGATTGGCCGAGCGGGTCGTGAACCTGCTGTAGTGCAAGGTTGAAGCGACAAACGCCCCTGGCGGCCTTCGGGCGCCAGGGGCGTTGTCATGCGCTGCGGCGCAAGCGAACGCAGGCGACTGATCGACGTCCCGACCGGTAGAGTTTCGGTCGCGAATCCTTGGCGCCGGCCCCTGACGCTCAAAAGATCGCTTGGCTCGACGGCGGTCGACGATCCGAATTTGGGTCTCGCGCGTGGCCCCGCTCGGCGATCGATCGCTCTTCCTCTAACTAATTACGTCGGGCTAGCGGACAAAAATTTGGTAAAGGCAACAACGTTCGGCTATGTTGGTCGGGCACGATGGGCCCAGGCTTTTTACTTCGACGGCGACCTGTTGTTGCTCGGCGCCGCCGGTTGGCTGCTGGTCGCCCCATCCTGCCGATCACCGCAGCTGCTCGCCGGCCGTCGACATCACGCATGAACGTCAGTTGACGCTTCGCCGCTTGACCAACGTGATCGCATTGCCAGCATCGTTGAAATGCACCTCGTCCATGAACACGCGGATCAAGACGAGCCCATGTGCCGCACCAGCGGCCAAGCAGGAGGGATCGAGCTTCGCATCCGGCAAGGCTGCATAATTGAAGCCCCGGCCATCGTCTTGAATCGTTATGCGGGCGGCATCGTGCGAGAACTCCGCGTCCACGTGAACTCGGCGTTCATTGTAGGGGGGCTGTTCCGAGCGCGCCTGCCAAGAGCGATCGATCGCAGCGTCGACGTCGGGCAACCGTGGCCCGTGCGACCCGAATTCCAAGTTGCCGTGGAACATGGCATTGCGGATGGCTTCCCCCACGGCCTTCGCCAACCGCCTGCCGTTTTGTTGGTCGGTGATCTTGATATCGCACGCAGTCGCTCGGGCGTGAGCGGCTACATCTCCGATTAGCCGGGGATCGTTTTCAAGCACATAGCGAAACTCTTCGAATTGCAGGCAGGAAAGCAGCCGTTCCTGACTGCCGCCGTCGGACAATGCCAGAACGCTTTGCACTGCGGGGGGCAAATCAATCGCCAAGCGGCTCTTGGGAACGTAGTCCACCGCGCCTTGGATCAACGCCTCCAATGCGATCTCTTCGCTGCCATGCGCGGTCATCAGAATCACGGGGACATGAGGGAACTGGCGAGAGACTCTTTGCACCAGCTCCAGCCCGTCCATGCCGGGCATTTGCAAATCCGTCACGACGGCGAGCGGGAGGCGCACTTCGAGATGCTCGAGCGCTTCGGCGCCGTCGGAGGCATATTCGACGTGAAACTTTCCCATGTGCTCCAGCATGCCCCCTGCAAGTTGGCGGTCTACTGCTGAGTCGTCCACGATCAGCATGTGGTTCATAAATCCGTCCTCCCGGCGAAGAAGGCGCCTCGCCACCGCGTGAAAAAGTCGCGTCGTCAAACTCAAGTCAAGCGCCAGCGTGGGAAGATTCAGTCTCGGCGACGAATTTCGACATCCTCAACTCATGATTGGCTTCGTCGTAGCCGACCTCGTCCATGAGCGCGTGAATGAGCGTCCGGCCGCGCTTGTAGCCGGCTTCGAACTGTTCCATGTCGTCGTCGCCCCCAAGGAGCGCGCCGAAGCCGCGTCCTTGATCGCAAATCTTGAAGGTGGCTTCGTTCGCCAAGATGCGGACGTTGACGCCGATTCTACGCTCGCGGATCCGAGGCTCGCGTCGCCGTTCTTCCAGCAGTCTCTGGATGAAAAAGTCGTCAAGTTCCCTGCGGACTTTCGCCAGCTCCTGTTCGTCGATTTCCAGGTTCCCTTGGTACATTGCACTCAGGAGCGCCTCTTCCAGCGCTTCTCCGACGCGAATGCGTTCCACCAGGCTGGCAAATCCCACGCCCGCCATGATTTGCCGGACCAGGCGTCCAAGCTCGCGAATCAGATCGGGGTCGTTGTCCAAGGAAAATCGACAGTGATATACCAGCAGACACTGGCTGAGTCGCTGGCGGCAACGGTCAGCAGCCGCAACCTCCGCCACGCGGCGAACCGTCTCGATCAGGCGTTCCGCCCTTTGGGCCTTCGGCACGTAGCTGGCGGCGCCTGCTTCCAATGCCTGCACGGCGGTCGATTCATCCCCATACGCAGTCATTAAGATGACGGGGATCGTTGGGTCACGAAGGCGAACCGCGCGAACCAGCTCGAGGCCGTTGAGGCGCGGCATCACCAGATCGGTCACCACGAGATCAGGCGGCGATTCGGCGATCTTTTCCAAGGCTTCTTGACCGTTCTCCGCCAGTTCAATTCTAAAGCTCGGATCTCGGCCGAGGATGCCTTTGACGAGCAGCCGTTCCACGAGCGAATCATCCACGACGAGTATTTTGGTTGTCATGTTGTTCTCCTTGCCGGTCGATCCCCAAGGTCGAATCTCAAAGGCCCCGCTTGGTTCCTCGCTGGTCCGAGTTTTCAGCGTCGCTGGTTTTGGGAATGCGAAGTATCTTGGGCAGTGTCAAGCGACGTACGACCGCCTAGAAACTCCAGCAATTCGGCTTGCATCAACTTGACTTGTCGCTCAAGGATGGCAAGCGACTCGGCGATGTCCAAACTGCCGTCGGCCGCCGTGTTCTCGATGTGAAAGGCAACGTGCTCCGCAACTGCGACCCCAAAAATGCGGAATTGACCCTTGAGCGAGTGCGCGGCACGATGTAGTTCGGCGAAATCATTTTTGCCAAACGCGCGTCGCATCTGAGTCATCAATGCAGACGATTCCGACAAGGAGGTTTTAACGAGCTTGCGGAGCAGCGTCCGATCGCCCTGAACCGCTTCCAGTGCGGCCGACCAATTCACCATTTCTCCCTGAGCCCGGCCGAGCCGCGATTGACTCGCTACGTCCTCTGGCGACTTCCCTTCCCCGGCGCCGGGAAGGGCATCCTGGCCCAGGATCCGGCTGATGGCCGCGAACAGCTCGCGCGGACGAATCGGTTTGGAGACATAATCGTCCATCCCCGCCGCCAGGCAGCGCTCGCGGTCGCCTTTCATCGCGTTAGCCGTCATGGCGATGATCGGAGTGTGCCGGCCGCTTTGCTGCTCCTGATCGCGGAGGATCCTTGTCGCCTGCAGACCGTCCATCGTGGGCATCTGCACGTCCATCAAAACTAGGTCAGGCTGGTTGCGGCGGCACAGCTCGACCGCATCGCGGCCGTTGTCGGCCACGTCGACGCGGTGACCGTATTTGCTCAATAGCCCGACTGCGAGCTTTTGATTCACAAGGCTGTCTTCCGCCAACAGAATCTTCAGCGGGCGGAGGGGCCGATGCTCGGCGGTGCGGTCGCCTGCCGTCGAAGGCTCCTCCGCGTCCGTCCCCTGCGGCCGCGCGCCCATTGCGAGCAGGACGGCATCGAACAGTTCCGATTGCTTGATCGGCTTGGTCAGATACCGGGCGATATCGAGTTCGCGGCAACGGGGAATGTCGCCCATGCGGTCGCCTGAACTGAGCATCAAGATGATCGTGCCCGCTGACAGTTGAGGATCCTGCTTGATTCGGCGCGCCAGCTCGAATCCATCCGTCCCCGGCATATGGGCATCCGTAATCACGAGCTGGATCGGCCTGCCTGTCTGCCGCCTGATGCGCATCTGTTGTAGAGCGGGCTCGGCGCCATCGGCCGTCGCAGGCGACGCGCCCCAACTGGTCAGCATCTCGTTCAGAATCTGTAGATTCGTCGCATTGTCGTCGACGATGAGTACCGGCAAGTTGCAAAGAACCTTCGTCTCGGCGGGACGCCGTACAGCGCTCGCATCGGGCGGCACTCCGAACCGCGCGAGGAAATGGAAGACGCTCCCGCGATTCACCTCGCTTTCGGCCCAGATGCGTCCTCCCATCAAATCCGCCAGCCGCGAGGAAATCGCCAGCCCCAAGCCGGTCCCTCCAAAATGCCGCGCGGTGGACGCATCGGCCTGTTCGAACGCTTCGAACATCCTATTCAACTTTTCGTTGGGGATGCCGATCCCCGTATCGCGCACGCGATAGTGCAGGATGATCGGCGCCGGAGAGCCGTTCGGAGCAGCCCGTTCGCCGTCAACCCGAACGGATGCACTCGACGAACTCCTCGGACGCTCCTCGACCTCGACGCTCACCTCCACTTCGCCCCGTTCCGTGAACTTGATCGCGTTTCCCGCCAGATTCACCAGAACTTGCCGCAGTCTCGAAGGATCGCCGATGAGCGTCGCAGGCACGTCGGGAGCGATGCGGCAGAGCAATTCCAGGCCCTTGCCGTGGGCACGCAGCCCGAGCGCCTTCATCGTGTCGCCAACCGTCTCGGCATGATCGAAGGCAACCTGCTCCAGGTCGAGCCGGCCTGCTTCGATCTTGGAGAAGTCGAGGATGTCATTGATCAGCGAGAGCAGCGATTCGGCCGAATCCTTGACCATTTTCAAGTATTCCCGCTGCACGTCCGTCAAGGCCGTATCCAGCGTCAATTCCGTCAGTCCGATCACGGCGTTCATCGGAGTGCGGATTTCGTGACTCATGTTGGCGAGAAACTCGCTTTTTGCCCGGCTGGCCGACTCGGCGAGTTGCTTGGCGCGTTGCAACTCTTGCTTGGCGCGATGAGATTCGGTGACGTCGCGGAAGACGACCACGCCCCCGCACACCTCGCCCGAATCGTCTTTCAACGGACGAGCGTTCACGTGAAGCCAGCGGAGTTCCGGAGAATCGGCGCGACGCAGCACGAACTCGTCGGTGTCGACGGATTCCCCTCGCATCGCGCGGGCCAACGGAAGCTCTTGCGAAGGGAACAGCGTTTCGCCGTCGAGAAGGTAGCACCCATAGGTTTCGGACCATTCGCTGGGGGGCACGTCCAGCGGCTCCGTGCCGAGGATGCGTCGGGCCGCCGGATTGAAAAGGAGGACCTTTCCAGCTTCGTCGACGACGATTACGGCCTCGCTCATGCTTTCCAGCACGCTCTTCAAAATCCGCGTTTGGCGGTACGATTCTAGCTGCGACTGGTTTAATTCGGCGGCGCCCAGCGCAATGCGCCGTTCCAGCCAACTCCGCGATTTGGCCAATTGCTCGGCCATGTGGTTGAACGACGCCCCGAGCAAGCCCAATTCGTCGGTCGAGGCTACGTTCACGCGCGCATCCAAGTTGCCTGACGCCAGCGACGCGGCAGCGTCCGTCAACTTCACGATCGGGCGAGTCAAACGGCTCGCCAGCCCATAAGCGGCGAGGCCGCCCGCCAAGACAAAAGCCGCTTGGGCAATCCAAAGAATCCGCCGCAAGCGACCCGTGGGCGCATAGGCTTCGCCCAGGCTCATTTCGACGACCAATCCCCAGGGCTTTCCGCCCGGCGGGCCATAGACAACGGGCCGGTAAGCAGCCAGCACGGGCTGGCCCCGGTCGGTTAGGATCTCGGCGCCCGCCTTGCCTTGGCAGGCCGCCTCCAGAGCCGGATTCGGTTCGGCCTGCAGAGAGCGCGCTTGCGGCTCGTTCGAAACGAGTACGCCGTCGAGCTTGTTTGGCGTGCACGTGCCGAACGAAACGGCTCCGGTTTCACCCAATCCGTCCTCGTCGAAGACGGCGTGCATTAGGGAAGTGACGTCAAGTTCGCCCATCAAAACGCCCGTCGCGACACCCTCTTTCGTCAGCACGGGCGCGGCCACTTCGGTCCAATACCGGCCGCCGCGCCGTTGCGGGGAGCCCAAAAAGCCTCGGCGCATCCCTTGCTCGAAGAGCGCGCGATCGGAGACGGCTTGCCCGAACAATCGCCCTTGAGTGGCCGCGATCACTTTGCCTTGCAGGTCGGCGATCCAAAGCTGGCGAAACCCGCCGGCCTCTCCTCGGGCGGCGGCCAGCAGACTCTCGATCTCCTGGCGGAAGAAAGGCTCGTCGATGTTGCCCGCCTCGCGATCCGCCATCAGCCGGCCCATCCGCGTGCGGCTGGCAACGAGCGCCACGTCGCGCAATTCTTCTGACGCAGATGCTTCCAAGAGACCGGCTCTCGCTCGAGCAATCAGCTTGAGCCGTTCGTGGACGTCGTCCAGAAGCATGCCTTGGGCAAGCAGATAGGCGACATGACCGATCGCTCCGGTGACCGCCAGGATGGCCAGCGTCAAAAACAAAACATGCTTGACCAACAGCGAATTGCGCGGATTGAGACGGGCAGTCGCGCTACGCGCCGATGGCTTTGGCGGCCGGACGTGCCGGTCGCGGCGGATTAGGCTCGCATGCATGGCAAGGCCTCTTAGCTGCGAAGGCGCCCATTATGACTTCCTAGTAGTATTCTATGCGCACGCAGGCGCACGGAGTCCCCCGTCAACCAGGGGATGCGGCGGCGCCGTTCGAGCGCCCTGCGGTTCGCAACCGTTTCGCAATCACAGTTCCTCGCCGTGCGGTTCTGAAATGCGCTTCGACGTTCGGCCGCGTACGAATTCCTCGAAGAAAACGGCCTGAAATATGCGATCGGATACTCGTTTCCCCGACGGCGGGGTTGGTCGTCCGCCGCCCGATGCGGTTAGCTCTCGATCAGCCTGTACTCAGCGCAGCCATGCCCGAGGCCTTCGAGCCGCATGCACCGTACCCAGCTTCGCGGCAAAATAGCGGCTTCGCGTAAAAAGAAGCGATTGGCGCATAAAGTGCGGACAGCCGGTTCCGATCTTTTTCTTTCTCTGGGACAACGCTTTCCGTGGAAAGCGGGCCGTTCTGATTGAGCGGCGGGTCCGGCCCATTTTTGGATCAAGTTGGAGAGTACCCATGCGCAGTTGGCTGCAACGTTCGCCGCAGAATGAAATGGAATCAACGCCACGGCGGAGTCGACGCCGTCCTTCAGACTCTTTCCGCCGGCCGGCGTTTCGAGCTGGATTGGAGGCGCTTGAAAAACGCGTTTTGCTTGCCGCCGATCTAACCGTGACCAAGACGGCCGACGTGGCCAACCCCGTTCCGGGGCAAGTGATCGACTACACGATTAGCGTGCAGAATGTCGGCACGACGGCGGCCTCGGCTTCCACTGTGACCGATTCGCTGCCCGCCGGGATGACTCTGATCGCCGCCTCGACCGACACGGGCAGCGTGACGGCGTCCGGGGGAACGGTGAGCGGCGATCTGGGCACGATCGCCGCCGCCGGCGCCGCCACGGTCCACGTGTTTGCCAGCGTCGATACGGGTACGACGGGCCTGCTGGCGAATAATGTTTCGGTAAGCAGCCCTGACGACACGAACACGGCGAACAATTCCGCCACCGCCGACGTGACTGCGAGCGCCGCAGCGGGGACCGCCGCCGACTTGTCGCTCGGGGCCTCGGGCCTGCCCGCTTCGATGACCGTCGGACAACAAGGGACGTTGACGCTGACCGTGACGAACATCAGCGCGAATTCGGCGTCGAACGTGCAACTGATGGGAATGTTGCCCTCGGGCGTTTCCCTGCTTTCGGCGAGCGCGAGCGGCTCGGGAACGGTCACTGAGAACAATGGTCTGCTAACGGCGAATCTTGGCACGTTGGCGCCGGGCGGCAGCGCGACGGTGACTCTCGTTGAATTGGCCGCCGCTCCCGGCTCGGTCAACGAGACGGCGACGGCGACCACCAGTTCGGGAGATTCGAACACGGCGAATAATTCGGCGACCGCATCGACGACGATCGACCCCGCCGGGTCGGCGGCGGCCGATCTGGCGGTGACGAAAACCGCGGCGGCCAGTGGCACGGTCGGCTCGGATTTGACGTACACCATCACGGTGACCAACGACAGCGCAACGAACACGGCCACCGCCTCCACGCTGACCGACGCCCTGCCTTTGGGCTTGACGTTCGTATCCGCCACTTCGACCGCCGGCTCGGTCTCCGCTTCGGGCGGCATCGTGACCGCCAATCTTGGCGATCTGGCCCCCGGCGCCAGCGACACGATTACGCTCGTGGGGTTGCCGACCGTGGCCGGAAGCCTGACGAATACGGCGGTTGCGTCGACCACGGCCGGCGATACGAACGTGGCCAACAACACGGCCACGGCGAGCACCACGATCGCGGCTGCCGGAAGCGGCGCGGCCGACCTGGCAGTTACGAAAACCGCCGCAGCCAATGGCACGGTCGGCTCGGATTTGACTTACACCATTACGGTGACCAACGACAGCACAACGAACACGGCCACCGCCTCCACGCTGACCGACGCCCTACCTTTGGGCTTGACGTTCGTATCCGCCACTTCGACCGCCGGCTCGGTCTCCGCTTCGGGCGGCATCGTGACCGCCAATCTTGGCGATCTGGCCCCCGGCGCCAGCGACACGATTACGCTCGTGGGGTTGCCGACCGTGGCCGGAACCCTGACGAATACGGCGGTTGCGTCGACCACGGCCGGCGATACGAACGTGGCCAACAACACGGCCACGGCGACGACGCTCATTAGCGCCCCTGCGGAAGCCGATGTCTCGATCACCAAGATCGCTACGCCCGACCCGGACACTGTCGGCCAGAATCTGACGTATACGATCACCGTGCAAAATACGGGCGGAACCGACGCTGCCGGAACCGTTGTCACTGACGCTCTGCCCGCGGGGGTCACTTATGTTTCCAGCAGTTCCAGCGCCGGCTCGGTTTCGAATTCCGGCGGCACGATTACCGCCAATCTAGGCACGCTGGCGGCAGGCGCCACCGATACGATTTCAATTGTCGTCACGCCGAATGCGGCCGGCACGCTGGTCAACTCGGCCAGCGTGACCACGACCTCGCCCAATTCGAGCCAGAACACCACGGCCACGGTGTCTTCGACCGTCATCGTCTCGGGCGCCGGCGGCGCGGCGGGTTGCTACCTGGCCGGGCAGCCGGGCGATGGAAGCGACGCCACGTTCGTCACGAACTTGTACCGCGAGCTCCTGGGACGCGATCCCGATAGCGGCGGCCAGGCTTTCTGGGTGAATTACCTCAACCACGACGGGTTGGCGAACCATCTGAACAACCCGCGGCGCGAGCAGGTGATCCAATCTTTCATGGCCTCGCAAGAGTACCGCGATCACCTCGTGACCTGCATGTACGAGAAGTTCTTGAATCGCGCGCCGGACGCCGGCGGCTTGCAATTCTTCGTCACGCAACTCGCCGCTGGAGTCGATGAGAGAATCTTGCTCTCGGAAATCGTCGGCTCGCAGGAATATTTCATCATCAACGGCAATACCAACGCGGGCTTCGTCGATGCCTTGTATCGCGACCTGCTGGGCCGCGCCGCCGATCCAGGCGGCGCAGCCTATTGGGCCAATCTTGCCGCGCAGGCGGGCCCCTCGCACGACAACCTCGTGCGCGAGATGCTCGGCTCGCCCGAGGCCGAACACGACCTGCTCATGAACTCCAGCAGCTCGGGATTGTCGCAGGTCACCGGCGGCGGCTGGGAGAACCTTTACTTCCAGGGCAACGTCCCCAACGCCGGCGGATCGAACGACGTCTTCTATCAAAAGCTCCAGGCGAGCACGCCCTGGGACGACGTGATCGAAGACATGCTCGCGTCGAATCATTACTACGACAGTTCGAAGAGCATTTGACCTTCCGAACTCTCGGCAGGAAGGAGAGATCGGTGCGGAACGCCGGCGACACTGAAGTTATCGGCGACCGCGGCAAGAGTCGACGGCGGCCGCTGGCCCGGACGGCTGGGTCATTCAATTCCAGAAGGAGGAATTGGCCGCGCGGCCGACGCTTGGACGCTGAAGTGCGTCGGCCGGCCGACCTCGCACCTCTTCCGCGGCCCTTTGCCGCGCCAATCGCCCACTTCGCCGGCATGAACTAACCCCAGTCTCCGCCAGCGGTTCCGTCGGACAACATTTTTGTACAGGACGGGCGCAATCGCTGCTGGCCGCTGTCGCATGATACGAACGCAATGCGCCATATAGCGCGCAGCGCTCCAGAGAGCCCGCTCGTCCGCGCGCTGCAACGAAACGTACCTCGACCGCGCGAGCCCGTCGCGGCGCCTGCTCAGCCGCTTTTGAAAAGCAATGCCTATTTTGTTGCTCGACTGTCGCACTCGGCGGCGCATATTTTGCTCAACTCGGAACGGTTCGGAGAATCCTGGAATCGCGCCAAGGAGAGAAAACGTGCATCGGACAGGTCATCGGCAGCCAGTGAACGACGTCGAAGCGTCGATCACGAGTCAAATCCGTAGCCGGTTCGGCTGCCCAGTGAGGAACTTGCGAGTTTGCGTGCAAGAAAACAACTTGATTCTCAGCGGGCTGGCGCCGAGCTACTATGTTAAGCAACTCGTCCAGCACATCGCGATGAACTTTTCCCAATTGCCGCTTTCCAACCAGATCGAGGTGAGTTGATCCGCGGCGAAATTGACCGTTATCAGCGGGGAATAACCGATGACAACCCTTGAGCCCATTCTAGCGCGGCACCCTTTCTTCAAGGAGCTCGAGCCCGCCTACCTGCAACTGCTCGTCGGTTGCGCGTCGAACGTGGTCTTCCAAGCAGGCGAGACGATTGCGCGGGAAAACGAACCCGCCGATCGGTTTTACTTGATCCGGCAGGGCAAGGTGGCGGTCGGGTTCCACGCTCCCGAACGCGGGGCAATTACGATCCAGACGCTGACAGACGGTGACATTCTCGGCTGGGGCTGGCTCGTGCCGCCCTATATCTGGCGTTTCGACGCTCGCGCCGTGGAACAGACTCGCGCCATTTCGCTCGACGGCCGATGTTTGCGGGACAAATGCGCCGCCGACCATCACCTGGGGTACGAGTTCTTGATGCGTTTCACTCAGGTGGTCGTACAGCGACTCGAAGCGACCCGCTTTCAGCTCTTGGACGTGTTCCGCGCGCCGGGCGGCGGCAGTTAGCAGCCGTGCGGAAATGCCCAGCGCAGCCTTTGGCCGCAACCAATGTCGCTTTTCGCTCCGCGAAAAGACGTCTTTTCGCGGAGCGAAAAGCGACATTCTGAACCTTGATTTTAAGGTTCACACCGTGGAACCCGGCTTGACCCGCAGGATGAAATCTTCGCGGCCCGGAAAGAAACGGAACGTTTGTAGTACGGAGTCATGGCTTTTGCTCGCCCGGACTTGGCTGAACCTCGGCTTCGCTCGGCGGCGCCTTTCTGCTCGCCGCCAAGCCCAGCCGGTGCAATTCGTCGGCCAGGGCGGCGGCCACGCTCGGCAGCGCGCGGCGCAAAACGGGGGTCAGCTCCAAACCGACTTGCTGCCCCTCGGTCGTCTGCACGCCCAGAATCCGCGTGGGCGGCAATTGGTTCAATAGCCGGGCCATGGCCAGCACGTCGGCCAACGTCACGTCGTGTGCGGACAAAACCGGCCCCAACCGATCGGCCAACTCCTCGGGCGTCAGCCAGCAGAGCGTTCCCGGCGACTCGCTGCCGCGGACGGCGTCGACAATCAACAGCAACTCCGCGTCGGCCAGTTCGTCCAGCCAGGCGAAGCCGCTGACGCCGCCGTCGACCAGCCGGACGACGGAGGGCAATTCATAGCGGGCCGCCAGTTCGCTGAGCGCCCAAACGCCGACGCCGTCGTCCTGCATCAGCGGATTGCCGACGCCGAGCACGATCACGCGCTGCGGACCAGGCGTCATGGTTCGCCGCGCCGCTTCAAGACGTAGCCGGTGAACATGGCGCGGAACGAATGATCCCGCTGGGTCCAACTGACCATCACCGCCATGTAGACGTGAACGGCGGCCGTAATCAGAAACACCCAGGTGATCAGGTAGTGCAGCAGCCGGGTGTTGGCGTTGCCGCCCAGCCATTGCTGCACCCAGAGGAAATTGGCGGCGGAGGGGAACAAGCCGAATACATTGCCTTCGTACAAGGCGAATCCCGTGAGCGCTTGCACGACGATCAGCACGGCCCAAAGCAGGTAGGTCATGGCTTGCAGGGGGTTGTAGCGCCGGTAGGGCTTGTGCGACGGCGACAAGAACAAGTAGTACTTGATCATTTGCGGCGCGTCGCGCAGGTTGCACAGCAGGCCGAAGTCGCGCCAGTCGGCGTCGAAGCGCGAGTTGAAAGCGAGATAGACTCGCACGACCAGCCCGAGAATCAGCACGTAAGCGGCCACGAAATGGGCGAAGCGCATCCAGGCCATCACCAGCCAAGCGTCGGCCACGGAGGCCGCCGGCTGCGATTCCCACGCGCCGGCAAAGGGCCTGTAAATATAGAAACCGCTTGCCGCCAGCACGAAAATCGCCGCGGCGCGGAGCCAATGATCGATGCGATAGGCCCAGTTCCATTCGTAGCGGTATTCGCGCTCGACGCCGGGCGGCAATGCACCCTCGATCTTCTTCGCGTCCGATTCCATCGTCAGCCGGTTCCGGGTTTTTCATGCACTGACGATCGCTTCCGCCTCACCCGCGTCTGGTAATGCTCAAGGCGATCATCGGAATTACGGCGAGGAGGCGGTTCCTGCGTGAAAGAATACGCGCAAAGTCAGGGATGTCAAGCATTTGGGCTCATCCGAGGCGGGCACGTCGAATCCGGATTATCCAATCCTCGGCCGCTCCGGGAAACCAACCCCTCCCGCGGGCCGATCAGCATGTTTGACGGGCCGAGCGTATAATGACTTCGCCCGAGGCTGCTTACTCGTCGCCTCCTCCACAATTCACAAAGGGATGATTCCGTGCAATACGTCGATAAAAGCCACATTACGAAGACCCCAGGAGTCTGTGGGGGAAAGGCGTGCATCGCTGGCCACCGCATCCGCGTGATGGATATCGTTGTCTGGCACGAGATGCGCAATTATTCGGCTGCGAAGATTGTGGACGAATTGTTTCCTTCGATCACGAAGGCCGACATCCATGCCGCGCTGGCCTACTACTTCGACAACGTCGAAGAGATTGAAAAAGACCTCCGCAACGACGAAGAATGGGCCACGTGGGCCGAGTCGAACTGTCCGTCGCTGATTCCGCGCGAACTGAAGGAGAGGCTCATTGGCTGAGCCAATCCGGTATTTCATGGACGAACACTATCCTGCACCCATCAGCCGGAACCTTCGGCAGCGCGGTATCGACGTGTTGACGGCACAGGATGCCGGACGATGCGGCTTGCCCGATCCTGACCAGTTGGCTTTTGCACGTTCTGAGGGCCGTGTCATGGTCACCTTCGACACCGACTACCTGGCCTTGCACAGGTCAGGCATTGCCCACGCCGGCATCGCCTGGTGTCCGCAGCAAAAACACGCAATCGGGATGCTCATCCAACTCTTGGAACTCCTTCACGGAGTCGCCGACCGCGATCAGATGCGCAACCGAGTGGAATATCTATGACACGCGCACGCGGTACCGCTCGTTTCGCTCGAGATCGATCATGTGAACCGTACACGCCAGACAGGGATCGAAGGAGTGCGCCACGCGCAGCACCTCTAGCGGCCGCTTGGGGTCGGCCACCGGAGTGCCGACGAGCGATTGTTCGATGGCGCCCGGCACGCCGCGCTCGTCGCGGGGCGAGATGTTCCAGCAGGTCGGCGTGATGATCTGGTAGTTGGCGATGCGGCCGCGCTCGATCTGGTTCCAGTGCCCCAGAGCGCCGCGCGGCGCTTCCCACAGTCCGACGCCTTGCCCTTCGGACGGCAGACTGTAATCCGTGAAGGTCTCGCGCTTGTCCGCCGCCAGGTTGTCCAGAATCTCTTGGGCCCAGCCGGGCATGGCGTCGGCGATCAGCTTGGCTTCGAGCGCCCGGGCGACCAACCGGCCTGCGACCGAAAACAGCGTTTCCGGCTGGCCCGCCACGCCCAGCGATGCGAGCGCGCCGTCGATCAGCCGCCGGACCGGCTCGCGCCCCTTGGAATAAGCCACGAGCATCCGCGCCAGCGCGCCGGTCTCCATGACTCGCTCGCCGTAGCGCGGCGCCTTGGCCCAAGAGTATTTTTCGTTGACGTCCCACTTGGTGAAGTTGGGCTCGGTGACGCCGACGCTGGGATGTTCGGGCGGACGGTCGGCGTACCAGCCGTGGGTCACGTCCTCGGTGACGTCCCGCTCGTCGACCTCGCCGGGCGCGAGGCGCCCGTCGAGCACGACGCCGCTGGGCAACAGCCGCTGGCCGGGGTCGAAGCTGGCGTCGTCGAACACGCCCCAGGCCAGAAAATTGCGCGGTCCGACGCCCAATTTCGCATAGTCGAGGTAGTGCGGCGCGATGGCCAGCACGTCGGGGACGAACACGCGATCGATCCAGGCCTGCAATTCCGCGATCCGCGGCAGCAGGTTGGCAATGTCGTCGACCGTCGGCACGTGGGTCGAGCCGCCGGCTGGCGTCGTCATGGTCATCGGCATGCGGCCGCCGAAGATGGCCGAGATGTGCGACGCCTTCGCCTGTTTTTCCAAGGCTTCCAAGTAGTGGGCCACGCCCAGCAGGTTCAACTCGGGCGGCAAACGGTAGGCCGGGTGGCCCCAGTAGGCGTTGGCGAACGGCCCGAGTTGCCCGCTGTCGACGAAACGCTGCAAGCGGGCCTGCACTTCCTTGAGCGAGGCTTCCTTGGGCTCGGCCTTCAGCGCCGAGACCACGTCGACGAAGTCGAGCGCGGCCAGATGATAGAACCAGAGGATGTGCGAGTGCAGGAATTGGGCGCCCTCGACCAGGTTTCGCACCAGGCGTCCGGTGTCGGGCGGGCGAATGCCGGCCGCGTGCTCCAGGCACAATGCCGCGGCATGGCCGTGCGAGGTCGGACAAACGCCGCAGATCCGCTGCGTAATGTGGTAGGCGTCTCGCGGGTCGCGCCCCTTGAGGATGATCTCGAAGCCTCGAAACAGCGTGCCCGACGTCCAGGCGTTCGTGACCTGCCCGTCTTGCACCTCGACTTCGATCGCCAGATGCCCTTCGATGCGCGTGATCGGGTCGATGATGATGCGAGTCAAGAGTCCGCCCTTTCTGTCAGCTTGTTCCGAGCCGGCGCCAAGCGATGCTCGTCCTCGGCTTGGGGTGTAGTCGCGTCGATGTGAATCCTGGTCTGGAAGGCTCGTTTTGCAGCAACTTATCCGGGGCCGGAGCGATGACCCGGCGGGGGCTGCTGCGCCGAAGGAGGCGGTTCGCCGCCTGCGACGTCTTCCGGCGGCGCCTGCGGCGCGGCGGGTGCTTGAGGAGCGGCAGGCGTTTGAGGAGCAGTCTCCGGCGGGGCTTTGAACCGCCCTGCCACGGCCGTGCCGATCGCGTGCGCGGCAATGCCGATCCCGGTCGCCACGGCTCCGACGATGCCGATCTTGTCGGCGCCGACCTCCACGCCCCCGAGCCCCGGCGCCTTGACGTCCGGCAGCCGTTCGTAGAAGCCGGCGAAATGGTCGACCCAGCCGTGCTCCGCGCAGCCGATGCACGGGCCGCCTGCGCCAATGCACCAACTGACGCGGTCGTTGTAGAGCATCTTGGAACAATTGGCGTAGGTCATCGGTCCCTTGCAACCGACCTTGTACAGGCAGTAGCCCAGCCGTTCTTCTTCGCTGCCGAACCGCTCCACGAATCGCCCGGCTTCGAAGTGGGCCCGCCGCTCGCACTGATCGTGGATCGTTTGGCCGTAAAAGACCTTGGGCCGGCCGAATTCGTCGAGCTCCGGCATTTTGCCCCGCAGCAAGTAATCGACGAGCGTGGCCACGAGGATGCCCTCGTTCACCGGACAAAGGTCGAGATTGATGCACTCCACGCCCAGCGCCTCGCGCACGCCCTTCAATCCGGACGGATTGGGATTCCCCGAAGGCACGCCGCCCCACGTCGCGCAACTGCCGACGGCGATGATCAGCTTGGCGCGGTCGGCGAATTCGCGGGCGATCTCGATCATGTCGCGGCGCCCGATCATGCCGTAGCCGTGCTTGGTCGGGATGGCGCCTTCGACGATCAGAATATACCCGCCTCGCTTCAGAGCTTCTGCGAGGATTTCTTCGACCTGCGTTCCCGCGGCCGCCTGAATCGTCTCGTTGTAATCGAGACTCAGCGTTTCGAGGATCAGTTGCCCGGCATTGGGATAATTGGCCTTGAGCAGTTCTTCGGTGCAGCCGCTGTCGGAGGCGAAATTCAGCCAAATCACCGAGGGACGCTGTTTGACGGCATCCTCGATGGCCTTGACCACTTGCGGAACGGCGCCGGCGCCCAGCCCAAGCAAGCCCGCCGTGAAGGCGCAAAATCGCAAGAAGTCGCGCCGATCGACCCGCTTCAGGCTGCGGCGCTCGATCTCGCGGCAGGCCGCGTCGCACAGCGCGTCCTCCTGGGAAACGACTTCGAGCGACATCAACCGCGATGGTCCGGCGCCCGGCCGGCTATCAGTTCCTTGCATGGGCCTATCCTTTGTAGATGTTGGACCGATGCTGGGTTATGCGATTGCAATCCTCGTCGAGCCGTGCAAGCTCAATTTCACTCGACACGTTTTTGGCGCGACGGCCGTCATTATAGGATCGTGCGATGCTTTTGGCGAGTTCCTGGCTGCTTGATCGTTGGAGGACGGCGTGGCGGGGCAACAGTCGCGCTCAACGGCGTGCAACGCACGGCGAAGCGCGCCCTAGAGCGGAGCTATAACCGAATTTTGTGTACGGCGGGAGGTTGAAGAAGGCGGCGTGCTTGGCGAGAAAGGTGTTTGCAAACAATCTTTTTGCCCAGGAGCACGCCCACCATGCAGGAAGTTATATAACTCTGAAAGAGTTCTTGCTGCTTTCGCTATTGGCTCGACATTGCGGCGAGGTGTTATCGCGAACGGTAATTGCAGAGCAGGTATGGGATATGAATTTTTGGCTCTTCCGCAGAATCCGTGGGTGGTTTTGACGCTGATTAGCGGGGCCACGGTTGCGTTTTCAAAGGCATATCCGGGCAAATAAATGGGGTGCTGCGAAGCGAAAAAGGCCATGACCCACCGCGGCAGGCCAGGGCAAGGCGAGTCATTTTCCCGGTGCGGAGCGTGATCATCCCTTGCCTTGCTTGCTTGCTCGCCAGCAGAGCCTGACTCCGGTGAGCACCAGGCGGCGAGGATTCTACCACGAACTATTTCGTCCGTGCATTGCAACGTGCATTTATTTGCCCGGATATGCCTTAAAAACGCACGCCTCCACTTGATCTGCAGCCGGAATCACCCACAGATTCTGCCGAGGAACCAAAAAATCCAACTGCGAGCCATGTTGGCTGCGTGCCCAAAAAAGCCATGTGCTGACTTCTCTACTTCAAGCAAGCGCCGAGCACGATGACCGCACTCGAACCCGATTACGCGATCGCGCAAGGCCTGAGCTGAGAGGGGAGACGAGATCAGAGTCTGCAGGTTGGGAGTCCGAGGTCGGAATGCGGCATGGACGCCCTTCGCACTTCGGGACTCGCTAGCACGTCGAAGGTTCCGATTTTCGACCTCCGAATTCCGAAAAGGCGCGCCTCACTCGTCCGGCACGTAGACGACTTCGCCTGATTTCAGCCGGTAGGCGGTCCCCAGCCGCCGGCCTTCGCCGCCGAGTTGTTCCTCGGTCAAGCGGACGCGCTCGACTTGGACCTGCTGGCGGTCGGTCGCTTCGAGCGCTTTCCGCTCGGCGTTGTCGGCGGTCGAGCGGGCGGTCAACTCGGGCAAGTGATAGTAACTGGCCAAAGCCAGCAGCAATGCGACGGCAAACACCATCCAGACGTCGAACAGATTGGCCAACCCGGCGGTCGGATCGTCGTCCCCGAGCAACTCCCATTGCCGTCGTTTGCGGGCGTGCATTTCAGGCCGCCTCCTCCGAAAAGATGCGCTCGATCAGAAACTCCAGGTCATCCAGATCTCGGCGATACCAGACGCGCCGGGCCAGCCCCATGCCGTAGCCCAGGCAACTGATCGCCAGACCGACCACGGTCGTCGTGAAGGCGACGACCAGATTCGACGACAATTCGGCCAGATTTCCCGCCGCCAGGCCGGTCAGCGCCGGGCCAAGCGGAATCAGCGTGCCCATCAGCCCGAGCATCGGGCCGACCCGCGTGGCGAACGAGAGCCGGGCAAGCGAGCCAGTAACGTCGCTTTCCAGGTCGGCCAGGGCCTTGGCCGCGAGCGGACGCGAATCGAGATCGCCCGCACAGGCGACGGCCAGGCGGGCCGGCAACCCGTGGCGGATGATTCTTATCGCATCCCAAACCGCCGCCGGCTCGGCTGCCTGGCGGGCGGCTTCGAGCGCCGCGGCCAGGCGCCGGCGCATCGGCCGCCGCTCGAAATACTCGCGCGTGAAGCCGCCCGACATGGCCAGCGTCCAGGCCAACAGCGCCAATTCGAGCACGATCACCGGCGCCAGCAAGGCGGTCGAGATCGCGTACAGCCAATCGGTGAGCGCGGGCAACAGACCGCTGGGCATCAGGCGGCTCCTTGTCTCAATAAAACTCCCAGACCGATCAAGCCCAGCGTCGCCATGCCGAAGATCGTCGTCGAGAGCGGCATCGTCGCTTCTGCTTCTACCGGCGGCGCCGCAACCTCGCGCTTTTCGGTTTCTTGAGCCGGCTCTTGCACCGGTTCTTCTGCCGGTTCAAGCCGCTTGCCGACGACATGCTCGCGAGCGACTTCGGTTTCCGAAGCCTCGCCAGCTTCCGCCGCAGTTTTAGGCGCTCCGGCCGAGCGGGCAAGCGAAGCCGACATTTCCATCGCCAACGTCTCGCCGGGCGCTTCCCCGCCGTCCGGGCCCGGCGCGGCGAGAAGCTTCGCGACGTGCTCGTGCAGTCGCTTGTTTCCGCCCGAGACCAGCCCGCCGCTGTCGCCGTGCCTGGCCACGAGCGTGGCATAAGTCTGACTCAAGTGCGTCAACTGTTCGGTCGTGGCTTGCCAATAGCCTTTGCGGTGCGCTTCGAGCATCGTAGCGAGGATCTCTTCCAGCGCGTGCGGACCTTCGCTTTCGAACCATTCGCGCAGTCCAAGTTGGCGCCTGTCTTGCACGTAAACTTCGTAGATCTCGTTCCAATCTCGATCGCTCACGCTCTCGGGCCGCGTGACCGACCAGCCGAACGCGTTTTTGACCAATTCGGCCATGTGGCCGGCGCCGGCGTAGCCGTGCTCGCGCATGCCTTCGATCCACTTCCGATTCAAGAGTTCGCTGCGCAGATTCGTGGCCAGTACTTCCTCGAAGTTTCGCACGCGGGCCCGTTCGGGATCCCGCACGTCGGCGATCAGGGCCCGCGGCTCGCGGGCGGTGAGCTTCTTGACGGCCATGCTCAACCCGCCGAAATACTCGTAAGCATGATGGTTCGAGAGTTGGCTGGTCATGTTCGAGGCCCAGACGCGCACGAGCGTATCGACATCCTGGATCGACGACTCGTACAGGCCGTCGATCTTTTCGCCCCAGGCGCCTTCGGTGTAGACGTAGCTCATGTGGTCGATGTAGACGTCGGCGATCTCGTCGCTCGAATCCCACACGCCCGAGCGCGGCACGAGGTCCAGGATGTTCGTGCCCGACATGTTGCCCGGCTTCGTGCCGAAGATGCGGGCTGTGGCAAACTGCTCCACGCGGTTGGCGGCGAAGCCGTGAGCCGCCAATCGCTCGGCCAGCCGCCTGGTCCCTTTGCGGACGTAATTCTCCGGCTCGTCGAGCGAACTGACCAAACGCACCGCTTTGTCGAGCAATTGCACGCGCGTGGGAAAGTTGTCCTTGTAAAGCCCGCCCATCGCCAGGAAGACGTCGATTCGCGGCCGCTTCAATTCTGCGGCTGGAATCAACTCGATATCGACGGCCAGGTTGTTCGCGTCCCAAACCGGGCGCACGCCGAGCAGGTAGAGCACTTGCGCTTCGAGCACCCCAAAATCGCGCATCGTCTCCATGCCGTTGAGGTCGAAACCGATCTTCTTCGGCCGCTCGGCCGGCGGCGCATGGGCGAACATCTCGTCGACCAGCTTGACGGCGACTTCCCAAGCGGCGCGGGTGGGAATTTCTTCGGGATTAAGCGTATACAAGTTGCGTCCGCCCGGCAGGCAGCTTGGATTGCGAATCGGATCGGGCCCGGGGCCGGGGCGGATGTAGCCCCCTTCGAGCGCGTGCAAAAGTCCGGCGATTTCTTCGTCCGCCGCCAATAGCTTGCCGTGCATTTCGCGGGCGAATGCCAAGTCGCGTTCCAGCTCCGGCGAGAGCGGAAACGGCGGATCGCGGCCTTCGAGCACCGCCACGCGAAGCAACTCTTCGCCGCGAGCTCGCAGCCATTCCTGGCGGTGGCCTCGGCTGGCGGCCGCTTCCGCCGGAACCGGCAGTGCCTGGACCAGGTGTTCCAGGAACTTCCCGCGTAGCATTGAAACAAGGTACGGCGCCAGCAGCCGCTCGGGCGGCGCCCGGCCGAGCACGTGCAGCGAGGTCGGCGTCAAGGCATGATGCACTTCGTGCAAGTAGTCGTCGACCTTGGCCACAGCCTCATCCGGCAATCGGCCCTCGCCGGCATCGAAGTCGAGCGTATCGGCGATGCCGGCCCGACCAACGGCCGCGGCGATCTGCTTGCGGAACTCTTCTTTGAGCAAGCCCGGCTCGAGACTGCGGAACTTGTAGATGTCGTCGTGCAGAGTTTGCAAGTCGCCGCTTAAGCCCGCGTTGACCAAGGCCGGCGGCATGTGATCGACCAACGCGGCGTGCGATCGCCGCCGTGACGTGGTCGCCTCGCCGAGATTGTCCATGATCCACAAGTTGACGATCGGGATGTCGCCGGCGCAGACGTCGCACCAGCAATCGGCCGAGAGCCCGGTTTCTTTGCCGGGCAGCATTTCCAAGTTGCCGTGCGTCCCCCAGTGGACGATCGCGTCGGCCTTGAACTCTTCTTCGAGCCACCAATAAAACGCCAGATAGTTGTGCGGCGGCGGCACGTCGCGCGAGTGCAACAGCGCTTCGTCCTGCTTTTCGCCCCGTTCCGGCTGCGGCGCCAGGATGATGTTGCCGAGTTCCATCCGCGGCAGCACGATCTGCGGCTCGCCGTTGCGCTCGACGACCATCAACTTGCCAGGCGGCGGCCCGTAAAGCTCCATGGCTTTCCGCTGGTTCGCTTCGCTCAGCTTCTCGCGAAACCACGCCTCATATTTTCGTAGCGGCACGAGCGCGGGGCTGCCGCGATCGGCCAAGGTTTCTAACTCGCCTTGCGCCCAAGGGCCAATGTTGCGGCCGCGCTGGCGAGCCCAGTCGACGAGTTCGGCGGGGCCGGACGGCATTGGCTCGACGCGGAATCCCTGGGCCGCTAGTCGCGGCAGGAAGGCGGCCAGGCTCGCCGGCCCGTCGAGAAACGCCCCGGTCGGGCTGCCCCGCAGCAAGTCGTCCTGGCCGAGCCCTTGGTTGTAGTAGACGATCGCCAGCCGTTTCTCCTGATTCGGCTTCTTTCGCAGCCACAGCCAACGGGCAATGCGTTCGCTGGAGCGCTCGATGCGATCGGCGATCGGCTCGTGCAAGCGAAACCCCTGGTAGTTGGCCTTCAGTCCGCCGACGACCACCGGCTCGATCACGCCCCAGTATTCCTGCAGGCTGAGGAACATGCCGACATCGCGATACGACATCCCCTGCGGGTTTTGTCGCCACTCGTCGATGGTCGAACCGAGCATTGAAATCGGCCGCACATAGGGCACATCGAGCTTTTCGAGCAATTCGCGGTTCGACCACATCGCCCCGTGCCGGTCTTCGATCACCAGATCGGGGCGCGCGTCTTCGAGAAGTCTGGCGACGCGCTCTTGCGTATCACCGAAGATGACCAGCACGTTGACTCCACGGCGCTCCAGAGCGAGGACCTGGGCGTCGATCACGGCCAGATCGTGCGTGATCCAGAAGGACTGCTGTGTCAAGAGCACGGCGACCGGCGCCCCCTCGCGCCACCGATCGTGCCCGGCTTTGAACTTTCGACAGGCCTCGACCGTGTCGAACGGCTGTTCGCTTTCGTAGTCATAGCAGCCAAAATCGGGCACGACGACCGGCGGTTCGATCTCGCCAGGACGGCTGAGATACTTCGCCGTCGCATAGACCAACAGCCGCTTGACGTTCGTCGGCCCGTTGGGCCGCCAGTATTTGGGCACGGCATCATCGCGCGTGAGCAGGCCCGCTTGATCGAGCTCGGCGTGGGAGGAGCGGGCGTCGAGCGGCACGATTTTCAGTTCGCCGTTCCTCGCTTTCGCGGCCGAGAGATGCTTGACCAGCGGGCCGACACTCTCGGGGCTGAGATTGAGCACGAACAGCAGCCGCAGCCGCTCGGCGATCGCCGGGCTGGCCAGCAAATCATCAGGCTTGTAGAAAGCGACGCGCACCTTCGCCGCCCGGGCCGCGTTTTCCACCAGCGGCATCGCGCGATCCCAGACGCCGAGAAAGCCGATCTCGGCCGGCGGCTCCTCGGCCGCGGGCGCCCGAGCGGCGCCGCAGCAGGCGATTGCTAAAACCGCGAAAACAAGGCCTCGGAGGTTTGAACCCAAGCGGTTGAGCACGACGGTCACTCCACGTTGAACGGTTCCAGTTCCAGCGGCTGCGAGCCGACCTCGATTTTCCACTTGGAAGTCTGCGGATCGCTGTAACGGCCGCGGAGCCGGTCGGGCCCCTCGATTTCTTCGTCGCCTTCGCCGTTGCTGCGCGGGTTAGGGCCCGGCCAGGCGATTGTCACGCCATAGCGGCCGGCCGGCGCCCCGTCGCCCGTTTCGTACGTGCTGAGTCGAAACGAACCATCGGCGCCGACTTGAGCTTGCGGTTTGGGAGCGAACGGATCGTCGAGCGGATAAAAGCCGACCCGCGCCCCGGCCGCCGGCTGGCCTTCGACCAGCACTTTCCCCCGCACCGGAAATACCGGCAGCCGTTCGACCTTCTTTTGACAAGCGGCTTGCAAGGCGATCAAGGCGACGCCCAGGTAAAGAAAACAGGATCTCATGGAAGGCGAGCTTTTAAGAACGTTAAATCGACCGAACAGTTCAACCGCCGTCGCCTCACAAGTTGTTGCTCCACGATTCTCCTCCAGCGAGCGTGACGATGGCGAAGAACACTTCAACGTCCATCGACCTCGGCAAGAACCGCACCGAACCGTCGGCGAACAGTCCGTTGGCGCCGAGCGGATGGAACGAGTAGATCGCCCAGCGGTTGGCACAATTCAGCGGGCAGCCGCCGGGCGAAACCAGCCCGTCGTCGGTATAGGTGCGGATGAAGTGCTTATTATTGTGGGCCCAGGCGCCGTAGCCGTAGGTCAAGGGGGGCTTGGTCGGATCGGCCGCGTCGTTGTGCCAATAGACGGGCCGGCCGGCCATCTCGGAAACCATCACCGTGTTCGAGGAGCCGTCGGTGATTTCGGCGTAGCGACGCACGTGGTCGTCTTGCATCGCGCCGGTCAGCTTGTACGTGGCCGGCAAGTAGCCCGGCACGAGATTGCCGTTCAGCCCTTGAATGGCAAAATAATCGGCCGCGGCGGCCTGAAACGCCACGCCGACCGGACTGACCGTAATCATCCGCGGCGCTGCCGTCGAAGGACATTGCATCGCGGCCAGCTCGGTGGCTACGGCCTTGCGTTGAGATACGTCGTACCAGGCGATGTTGAAGTTATACAGCGAATGCAGAGCCTGCTGCTCGAAGAAAGGCAAAATCAGCGAAACCCAGCCGTGGCGGCCCGAGTCGGTCATCGTGGGCGAATAGACGCTGGCCGGCGGCAGGCCGTCGTACACGTCGCCATAGTTCTGGCAAGCCAGGCCGATCTGCTTCAGATTGTTGACGCATTGCGTCCTCCTCGCCGCCTCGCGCGCCGCCTGCACCGCGGGCAGCAACAAGGCTACTAGCAATCCAATGATGGCAATTACCACCAGCAATTCGACTAAAGTGAATGCGCGGCGACGGAGCATGGCTGACCTGATGGATGAAGCGGGCGGGAAATTGCGCTCGAAATGTCCGAGCTATGTGCAAAGATCGGGCCATGCCCATAAGCGGGCTTCCGAGGAGGGCATTCTGCGGAAATGGGTCTGCCGCCGTCAAGATTCTCACGGAGGCTGGCGACGAAACCGCCACAGCCGGCGAAGTTTTCGCCACCGGCCGGCTGGTTCGGAAATCCTGCGTCCGACGCTTGGAAGCCATTTCTACAAGTAGTCGAACAGATGTTCGACGGAGTGGGCAGCCTCGGTCTCCGCCCACGGTTCCGACGGACCACGTTTTTGGTTAGGACGGCGCCTCACAAATCCTTGATCCACCCGTGGCCCGCGTCCGACAATGTTTTTGTATCGTGCGGAATCAGTGGAAACTGCGAGTCTTAAATCGCTCCAGGCGATGGACGTCTAATGCGGGCGGCAGCGGCAACAACGTCTCAGACAGATGGCACATCCGCGCCCAATCGACCAAACTGTCGTAAAGGAAATCGACCGTAACGTTGACGAACCAGTCGGCTCTACGGGCCGTCAGCACCAGTACGACATTCGGTACGTCACAGGGCCCCAAGCAGCCTGAAATCGTGAGTTGGATCGTACGGTTGAGTTTCTCCGCCTTCCAAATGGCCTTGATGCGTTCGACGGGCACTTCGGGCAGTCCTCGCGCTGTCTGTCCGCAGCAGCATCCGCGGCACAAGAAGAGCTGAGCGAGTTGCGATTGCGTGCGGCTGGCCGGCTTCTCGATGGCAACAGGCTCTTCGCTCATAGATTACTCTCACCAGCCCGCGGCTGAGATGCCAGATCCATTTGATCGCCAGGCGCGCGATCCACAAGCAACGGGCGCCTCGCTGGTTGATTGGCAGTTTCGTCAAGTTCCACCCATCGCCCGTGCGGCGGGATCAGCTCTGGCCATCGAGACGCAGGCAGTCCCGCCAGAGCGCCCCGCAGCGCAGCGATCGATCCGCCGTGCGCGACAGCCACGATCAGCCCGTCGCTGGGTAACTCGCGATGCCAGGCGAGCACCCGGTCGCGCAGCTCGAAAACGGTTTCGCCCGACGGCGGACGAAACGTTGCCGGCGAATGAATCATGCCGGCCATGGCATCTCCTGTCTCTGCGAAAATGTCTTGCCAGGTTCGCAACTCCCATTGGCCGAAATCGATTTCCGCCAAGGCGGGCGCCGCGATGGGCGGCACGGCGGTGAGCGCGGAAATCAATTCTGCCAGCAGCCTGGCCCGCGACAGTCCGCTGTGAAAGAGGCGCGTCATCGGCAGCGCGGCCAACTCCTCTGCCACGAGACGGCTTTCCCGTCGTCCTTCGTCGCTGAGTTCCACGTCGCTACGGCCATAGCAGACGCCCTTGTAACGGGCGGCTACGCTGCCATGGCGCACCAGCAGGATCCGACGTGAGGCGCGGTTCGAGTTCATTGCCAGGGCCACCGCAGGCTGCAACAGAGAAGCACCACGATTTGCGAAACATAACAGACCGCTCCCACAGCGTCGCCCGTCGTGCCGCCGATTCGCCGCCGCAGATAAGAAACGAACCACGCGGTGACTGCTAAGACAACCGCGATCGACAATCCGAACCGCCATGGCGACTGAAACGCGAGCGGCAGGGAGCCGGCGAGCGCCGTGCATGCGCCCCAAAACACATGCACGCCCAAGGTTTGCCGGCCGGTCTGCTGCGTCAGGCTCGGCCGGTCGGGCAGAGGCGCGAGCCAAGCCATTGCCAACACCATGGCCCAACGCCCGATCGCGGCGGAGGCCACGACCGCCGGCAAAAGAAGGCTGGCATCGAGCGACGCGAGCGCGCCCGCTCGCAGGAACAAGGCGAATGCCAGTCCCAGAACGCCGTAAGTTCCCAGCCGGCTGTCGTCGAGAATCCGCAGCACGTCGGTTCGCGTCCAGCCCCCGCCCAGGGCGTCGCAGCAATCGGCGAGCGCATCTTCGTGCAATGCGCCGGTGAGCAGCGCTTCGACAACCAGTCCCAGCGAGACCGCGAGCCAGATCGGCCAGGCGCAGGATGCCAGCCAAATCACCGTGCCTGTCGCCAGACCGATCAGCGCGCCAACCAGCGGAAAATAGATCGTCGCAAGCTGCAATCGCGGCCCCTCGTGCTGCGACTCGGAAATTGGCCGCGTTGGCGTCGGCACGCGCGTCAGGAATTGCACCGCCGCCCAAAAAGCCTGGCACTGTACGACGATTGCTTGAGGCCGACGAATTGCGTTCGGACGAGGCGAATGTTCGGATTCGATTGTGGAGCCTTGGGGCATCGAGTTGGGTTCCCTTAGCCGTGCAGCGCGGCGCGGATCGACGCATGGCGACGCGCAAACTCCTCGTCGCTCAAAACCGGCGAGGAGCCAGCGGTCGAAACGTCATGGGTCAACTCGATCCACGACTTACAGCCCGTGTATTCCTCCTCCAGCGGCAACACGACCGCTTGCGGCAGAGCGTAGACTCGCACCACCAGCGCGTAAACAAAATCTCGCCAACGGTGGAACCGCTCCTCGACGACCTCGTCGGCCCAGACGTGCTGGCCGCGCAGCCGCAGCACGGCAGACAAGCTCTTGACGCGCAACGCCTCGGCGACCGTGGCGTAATGCCGCAACACGATCGTGCCCGTCTCGGGCTCCTCGGCCTCTAAATCGATCAAGAGCGGCCGGGCCTCGGGAACCACGTTGTCGGGCGACTGGTGGGAAAAGGTGGGGAACAAAAAAAACTCGGGCTGGTCGGGGCGAAACTCGCCTCCGGCTTCGACAATGCCCCCCTTTCGCAAAATGAGCGCCTGCCGGCCACTGGCCAACGCCTTGCAAATCACGGCCCATTCCTTGAACGCCGTTTTCACTCTTTGGCCCTCCGAAAGGCGTGGCTGAACGTTTCGTCGTACAGCTTCGAGCGGCGCCCCTCGGCCGCCAGCGCCTCGCCGACGATCACGATCGCCGTCATTGAAATCCCCTGTTCGATCACCCGTTCGGCAATGTCGGCGAGCGTGCCGCGCACGATTTTCTGATCCGGCCACGACGCGCGGTAAACCACCGCGACCGGAGTTTCCGCCGGGTAGGCCGTGCGCAGTTCGTCGACGATCATGCGGATGACCTGCGTGCTGAGAAAGATCACCAACGTGGTGCGGTGGCGGGCCAGATCTGCGAGTTGTTCGCCGTCGGGCATTTTCGTCCGCCCCTCGGTGCGGGTGAGAATGATCGACTGGGCCACGTCGGGCACGGTCAACTCGTGCCCCAAGGCCGCCGCTGCGGCGAGAAACGAGCTGACGCCCGGCACCACCTCGTAAGCGATCCCTTCGCGTTTGAGCCAAGCCGTCATCTCGCCCATGGCCCCGTAAATGGCCGGGTCGCCGGATGCCAAACGCACCACGGTCTGGCCGGCTCGGGCCGCATCGACCATGATCGGCATGAATTCGCCCAGAGCCAACTTGGCCGTGTTGTGCCAGGACGAGCCAGGTTTGGCCAAGGCCAACAAGCCCTCCGGCATCAGACTGCCGGCGTAGAGCACCGTATCGGCTTGTTCCAGCAACCGCCGGCCTTTCACCGTGAGCAGATCGGGGTCTCCCGGCCCGGCGCCTACGAACCAGACTTTCATCTCAACTCCTTCTACCACTCGATTCCTCGCTGGGCCTTGATCCCTTTTTTATAGGGGTGTTTGATCTCGCGCATTTCCGTGACCAGGTCGGCCAGTTCGATCAGTTCGGGCTTGGCGTTGCGGCCCGTCAAAATGACGTGAACGTGCGGCGGACGCGCGCGCAGCGCCTCGAGCACCTCGTCGAGCGGCAGATAGCCGTAGTCGATGGCGTAATTGATCTCATCGAGCACGACCAGATCGGTCTCGCCGGAAGCAATGCGCGCGCGGGCGAACGCCCAGGCTTCCAGCGCCACTTGCGTGTCGCGCTCGCGATCTTTGGTGTCCCAAGTAAAGCCCTCGCCCATGGCGCGGAATTCGAAGTTCTCGAAACGCTCCGCGGCGGTCCGCTCGCCCGTCTTCCAGTTTCCCTTGATGAATTGCACCACCAGCACGGAAAACCCGTTGCCCAAAGCGCGCAGCGCCGTGCCGAAAGCCGCCGTACTCTTGCCTTTGCCGTTGCCGGTGTTGACGATCACGAGACCTTGGCGGTATTCCACGGAGCGGCCTCCTCCTCGTCGTCGACCAGGAACGTCTTCGATTTCTTGACGATGATCAGCGTCATGTAACCGGTCGTCTCGTTGCGGAAGCGGCGCAAGTCGGTTTCGACGCGTTCGTCCTCCGTGCCGATGTAGTTGAACATCACGGCATGGTCGATCAGATCCATTTCCTCCAGCAGCGCGACCAGCCGGTTCAATTTCGAACCGGCTTTCAGCAGCACGACGGTATCGTACGCCTCCAGGGCGTCGCGCACGTTCGACACGTCGCGGTTGACCGGCACGATCGCCACGCGCTCGGTCCCCTCGCCGATGGCCAGGTTCATCATGGCCGCGGCCGCCGAGAAGCTCGAGATGCCCGGCACGGTTTCGATCGGCACGTCCGGCAACGTCTCTCGCAACGTCTTCACCACATAGATGAACGTGCTGTACATCGTCGAATCGCCCAACGTGATGAAGGCGGCGTCCTGGCCGGCGGCGAGCACGTCGGCCACCTTCTGGGCGTTCAAGTTCCAGTAGTATTCCAGCAGGTCTCGATCCTTGGTCATCGGGAACATCAGCTCCTCGACGCGGGCGTCTTTGCGCATGAACGATTCAATCGTATTCAGCGCCAGGCTCTCGTCCGTCGAGTTGCCGCGGGGATAGAAGACGCACGCGGCTTTCTCGATCGCCTCTCGCGCCTGCTGCGTAAGATACTTGGCGTAGCCGGGACCGACGCCAATGCCGTACAGCGTGCCGTAAGTCTTGAGCGAGCGGCCGGGCGACGGCTTTTCGGACAATTGCCGCCGCATCATCTCGACCGTCGAGCGATCGACGCTTTCCAGCTCGTACTTCGTCTGATAGCCGCGCGGCGTGACCATCAGTCCCTCGAACTCGAAGGTCCGGCTGTTGCCGACGATCACCGTGGTCAACATGCCGATCTCATGGTTGAGCATGTCGTCGAGCGTCGTGAGCACCACCTTCTGCAAGTCGCGGTAGCACGACTTCACCAGGCCCACGGGCGTCTTCGGGGAGCGGTGGCGGAGTAAAATCCGCTGCGCCTCGACGATCTGCTTCGTGCGGCGTCCGCTCTTCGGGTTGTACAGGGCCACGACGAAATCGGCTTTGGCCGCGGCTTCGATCCGCTCGACGATCAAGTTCCAAGGCGTGAGCAGGTCGGACAGGCTGATGGTACAAAAGTCGTGCATCAAGGGCGCCCCCAGCACGCTGGCGCACGAACTAGCCGCGGTGACGCCAGGGACGACCTCGACCTCGATCCCTGCGCCGCGCTTCCAACCGCGTTCTTTGAGGATCTCGAACGTGGGCCCGGCCATTCCATACACGCCGACGTCTCCCGACGAAATCAAAGCGACTCGGCGGCCTTCGCAAGCCAGGTCGATCGCCTTGCGCGCGCGGCTCAACTCTTCAGTCATGCCGGTATAAATTACCTGCTTGCCCTCGCAGAGCGGTTTGACCAGCTTGATATAGGTGGAGTAGCCGATGACCACTTCGGCCTCTTCGATAGCCGCGCGGCCGCGGAAGGTCAGATGGTCGTGTTGGCCGGGTCCAAACCCGACCAGCATCAGTTTGCCTGGCATGATGTCTCCCTAGAACTTGATTCTCGCCACGGCCAAGGTGAGCATGGGCGCTTTTTGCTTGGGCACGATCAATTCGCCTGCGGAACTGAGGATGGCCGCCGGTTCGCAGACGCCGGGCGTACCGACGTATTTTTCGACCGTGGCCGACGGATTCGGCGCCCGCACTTGCTTGAGCCGCTCGCTTGGATAGCACGTCATATCGAGCTTGTGCTTGCCGCAGAATTCCACGAGCGCCGGCTCGTCCTGCTTCAGATCGACCGTGGCCAGATTTCGCACCGACTTGAACGAAAGCCGATGTTGTTCGAGCGTCGAGAACACGAATCGCTCGACCTCTTCGCAGCTTACGCCGCGGTCGCAGCCCATGCCCAGCACCAGCGACTTGGGACGATAGATCACCGCCTTCGCTTGAAACTCATCGTCGACGAGCCGATCGGTGACGATCAGCGCCGTATTGAACCGCCGCGCTTCGTCGAGCGTGACGAACTGGATGTTTTTGGGCGGCGGCGTCTCGCGGCGCCACCAGTTCGTTTCGCCCGTCTCTTGCACGAAGGCAATCGGCTCTTCGTTGACGACCGCGGCGCTGACCTTGGTGATGTTCCGCTCGAGATCGGTCGTCCATCCCAGTTCGCGGCCCAAGATATCGACGGGGATCGTCTTGCCGACGTCGCTGGCGGTGGTAATCACGGCCTGGGCGCCAAGCCGGCCGGCAATGCGCTCGGTCAACTCGTTCGCGCCGCCGACGTGGCCCGAGAGTACGCTGATGGCGAAGTTCGCCTTATCGTCGACCACGATCACCGCGGGATCGACGTGTTTGTCTTTGAGAAAAGGGGCGATGGTGCGGACGACGGCGCCCAGCGACACGACGTAGACCAGGGCTTCGTATTGCGGCCAGATTTCTGCGGTCAATTCCTTGATCGGCTTCTCGAAATAATGCGCCGCCTCGTCGTTGCGGAACTTCGCCGAAATATAACGGTCGCCCTCCAGCCGGCGGGCCAAGGCGGCGCCGTGTTTGGTGATGGCGATGACGGCGGTCTTCATGCTTTCTCCCGCGGGCTATGCTCGTTGGCCTGCAACTTAAGGGAATCACGGAACCTGTCCCAAGGCCATCATCAAAGGCGCCCACGGCGTGCCCGACAGAGCATTGACAAATCTGTCGTCGGCCGTGACGAGTTGGCCGGCGAGGTTTTCGGCTAACGCGAGATAGAGCGAATCGTAAACCGTTCTGCCTGTCTTCTCGGCCAGTTCGAATGCCGCCTTAAGGATCGGTGCGTCGGCGTGGCGTGCAACGGGTATCGACGGCAACTGCGCGACGATCGAGTTCGCTGTCGCCGACGACAATTCGCCGCGGCGGAGCTTTTTCCAAATGGTGTTGGCGACCTCGACATCGAATAAAGAAGGAACGTGAAGTTGGTGGACTGGATTTTGAAGCCGCTGAGCGGCATCGGAATCGACTTCGGGCACGAACCATTTGACTCCGACGCTGGCGTCGACGATGTAAAGACTCAACGCTCGCGGTCCTCCCGAATGAGCGCGGCGCTGTCGCTGAAATCTCCCCCGCTGGCCGCCAATTCATTGCGGGTGGCGTTCACTTGCTGCCACCCCGCGGCGGGCGGCGGCTGCAGTGCTTCTTGTAGTATCACTTTTGCCTCGACCGCTGGCGTCCGGCCGTGAGCGGCTGCTCGTTGGCGCAAACGCTCGATGACCGACTCCTCGACGTCGGGAATAAGCAAGTTGCTCATTGGATTGGAAGCCTTCGTTTGGTGATGACGTATTCAATTATATCAGCCTTTCTCCCAGCAGGCGATAAACACGGGATTAAGCGCCTCGAACCGGTGCAAGTCCAGAATTGGCCGCGTACGGCTGATCTGCACCAACGTGACGTCCTGGGCCGGCGCCTGCCCGAGGTTTTCCAAAGTGGCGACGTTGATCACCAACCGGCCGCCGGGCGAGAGCCGTTCGCGGCAAAGACGGATGATCTCGCTCATTTCTCCGCCGCTGCCGCCGATGAAAACCGCGTCGGGCGCCGGCAACTCGGCAAGGGCCGCCGGCGCAATACCGTGGACGACGGTGACTTGCGGCGTGTCGAACTTCTCGATGTTGCGGCGAATGATCTCGCAGTCTTCTTTGTTCTTTTCGACGGCCCAGACTTTCGCGCCGAGCAGGGCCGCTTCAATCGAGACCGACCCCGAACCGGCGCCCACGTCCCAGACGACGTTGCCCGGCCGCAGCCGCATCTTTGCCAGGCTGAGCACGCGCACATCGGTCTTCGTAATCAATCCCTTGAGCGGCTGCCGCTGATAAAATGCCTCCTCGGGAATGCCGACGGTCCAATCGCGCCGCTGGAAACTTGGCGCTGTGGCTTTTTTCGTCAGCACCAACACGTTGAGCGGCGAAAACGATCGCTCCGCCAGTTCTTCGAGATTCCAGGAACTGACCCGCTCTTCGGCGCCGCCCAGATTCTCGCAGACATGAGCCAGGAAACCGCCGATGCCCGCCTTCAACAATTCGCGAGCAATGCGGGCCGGCGTATTTTCATTGTCGGTGAAGATGCCGACCTTTTTCGCGTCGCGGATGACGTCCAACGCGTCTTCGAGCGGCTTGGCGTGGCAACTGACCAGGGCTGCGTCGTGCCACGATTCCTTGATCCGGGCGAACGCCAGTTGCATCGAGGAGATGTTCGGCAAAATCTCCAAGCGGTCGCGGCCGATTTTCGCCGCTAGGTAGCCCGCGATGCCATGAAACAGCGGATCGCCCGAGGCGAGCACGACCACCCGGCGCGTCTCGGCTTGCAACCGCGCGGCGATCTCCTTGAGATTGTCGCGAATCGCCAGCTTCTCCGCCGGGTGATCCGCGAAGAACGACAGTTGCCGCTCGCCGCCCAGCAACAGTTCGGCGTCGGCCACTCGCCGCAGTGCATCGCGGGAAAGGCTATCGGCGCCGTTGTCGCCGATTCCAACGACGACCACGTTTGCAGCACCTGGCTTACTCACTCGACCACCTGCCAATCACCTGCCCGCTGAATTCGGTCAAAAGACATTCCACGGCGGCGGCATTGCGGACGTGCTGCCGGCAGGCCAGCACCACCTTCCGCGCCACCGCATCCCAAAAACCGCTCACCTGCCGGGCCGCCACGATCTCGGAGACGTGCCGGGCGGTGTTTGCACGGCGGACTTCGTCGACCACTTCGGCCGGCGCGCCGCACTCCTCGGCGATCGAGGCTAAAAACTCGAGATCGACCTCGCTGCCCGCGACATGCGTCTGCATCTTGCCCTTGGCGATTTTCGACATCTTGCCGGGCATGCCGCAGATCACGATCTTAGGCGCCTGTCGCTGCACGGCGGCCTTGATCGCAAAACCGACGAAATCGCCCATCTGCACGTAGCACTCTTGCGGCAGCCCGAGCAGCTTCATGGCGAACTCTTCGCTTTTGCCGCCGGTGGTGAGCACGATGACGTCGCGCCCCGCCGCGCGGGCGACGTCGATGCCTTGGGTGATCGAGACCTTGAACGCGCCGGTGGAGAAAGGCACGACGATCCCGGTCGTTCCCAAGATCGAAATGCCTCCCAAGATGCCCAGGCGCTCGTTCTGGGTTTTTTTCGCCATCTCTTCGCCGCCCGGAACGGAAAGGATCACGCGCAAGCCGCGTTCGCCCAGGGTCTCACCGGCCGCTTCGCGCACCATGTCCGTGATATTGCGGCGCGGCGTCGGCGTGATGGCCGGCGCGCCGACGTCGAGGCCGACGCCCGGCTTGGTGATGACGGCGACCCCCGGTCCGCGGTCGAGTTCGATTTCGCCGCGGCGATCGGTCCACGAAACGCTGGCCGTCAGGCGAGCGCCGTGCGTGCAATCGGGGTCGTCGCCCGCGTCTTTGACCACGGAGCACGTCGCTTCGCTCGGATTGTATTCACATCGTTCCACGGCAAACATCTGCTGGCGTCCAATCGGCAGCGTGATTTCGACCTGATTCAACGGTTGCTGATTCAACAGCGCGAGCGTGGCCGCCTTGGCCGCGGCGGCGCTGCAAGCGCCGGTCGTAAAACCGGAACGCAGGCCCTGCTCAGACTTTCCTTTGCCCCCAGCGTTCATAAAAGATTACCTGATCCAAGGGGAGCCGGTCGCGCCAGCCGACCTCTTCGAGCATCGGCCGCTCGCGAAACTCTTGAGGATAACCGAGGCACAAGTAGGCGACGGGCACGACCGTTTCGGGCAACTCCAACAACTCCGTCAGCGCCTGGGGGCGTAAAATGCTCAGCCAGCCGACTCCGACGCCTTCGGCCCTCGCCGCCAGCCAGAGGTTTTGCACGGCGCAGCACGTGCTGTAGAGGTCCGCGTCGAACATCGTGTTGCGGCCCAAAACGGGGTCTGCCCGCGAACGGTCGCAAGTCACGCAGAGGTTCACGGCCGACTCCAAGATCCCCTCCAGCTTGAGCGACTGGTAGAGTTGGCGTCGAGAGCCGCTGTAATTCTCGGCCGCGAGCGCATTTTCCTCCTCGAACAGCGTTTTCACGCGGCGGCGGATTTGCGGATCGCGAATCACGATGAAGTTCCAAGGCTGCATGAAGCCGACCGAACCCGCGTGATGGGCGGCGTCGAGAATCCGCTCGAGGACTGCGTCCTCGAGCGGGTCGCCGCGAAAATGCCGCACGTCGCGCCGCGTGTAAATGGCTTCGTAAACGTCCATGGCTCAAGCTTGATGAAAGAGGTGGTCCTGCACGACCTGGCCTTGCTTAAGGTGCTCCGCCAAGATCCGATCGAGGACGTCTTCGGTGACGCGCTCGTACCAGGTTCCATCGGGATGCACGACGACGATCGGACCGCCCTGGCAGATGGCGAAGCAACTGCAGCGGGTGCGCTTGACGCGCAACTCGTCGGCGTCGAGCCCGTGGGCCTTGAGCTTTTCGCCGAGCGAACTGAACAGCGCTTCCGACTCGCCGTCTTGCGTACAGCGCGGGCCGGTACAAACGAGCATGTGCCACTTGTATGGTTTCATGAAATCCTAAGTTTCTTCGTAGGTAGGACGAAATTCATGCCCTCAACTTCCGGCCAGGCGGATCAGGGCGTTGACGATCGACACGGCCACCGGCGTGCCGCCCTTGCGACCGAGCGCCGTGATGAAAGGCAGCCGCGTCTGCGAGAGTTCGTCTTTCGACTCAGCCGCCGACACGAAGCCGACGGGCGCCCCGACGACCAGCGACGGCCGGGCGACATCGGCCAATTGCACCAGTTCCAACAGCGCGGTCGGCGCGTTGCCGATGGCGTACATCGCACCCGGGAGCTGCTTGGCCGCTTTGCGCATCGACATGATGGCCCGGGTCAGTCCCGACTCCTTGGCCGCAGCCATGACGTCGTCGTCGCTGATGAAGCAATACACCTCGCCGCCAAACTTTTTCAAACCGGGCTTGTTAATGCCGGCTTGAACCATCTGCACGTCGGCCACGATGCTGCGGCCGGCTCGGATGGCTTCGATGCCCGAGCGGATCGCGCCTGGAGCGAATCGCAGAGTGCGGGCAAATTCGAAGTCGGCGGTCGAGTGGATGGCGCGCCGCACCACGGCGAATTCGTCGGGCGTGAACGAATGTTCTCCCAACTCTTCGGTGATGATGCGGAACGACTCGGCCTCGATAGCCTCGGGATTGAGAATGCGCGTCATCGGATCCTTCAAGTTTTCGAGGGGGCTGGAAATAGTTCGTGTACGAAATCGTGCATCTCATCGAGATCGCGATAGAATCGCGTCAGGCTCTCCAGTTGGTTGCGCAGATCAAGTTCCACCTTTTTCGTCAACACGATCAGCGCCCGCAGGTAAGGCATCTGTCGATCGTTAGCCGGCGTGCGGGCCACCCGCTCTTCCAATTGGGCCAGCGCCGTCTCGAAAAAACGTTTCAGACTGCCGAAATCTCGCGATTCCGAGAGCACTCGCAGGGCATCGGAGGGCGCCTCGCCTTGGTTGAGTTCGGCCAATTCGTGCTCTCGTTCCGCCTCATCCTGGATGCCCAAGATCTGCATCAACCCCAGCCTCAACGCCGCAATTTCATGACAAGCCATCGATTGAAACTCCTTATTGCATGATGTTGTCGACCAGCCGGGCGACGAGCCGGTCGGCCAGCAGATGTTCTTCGACCAACTCCGCGGCGTCTTCTTCGCGCACTCCTCGATACCAGATTCCGTCCGGATAAACAGCGACCGTCGGCCCTTCGCCGCATCGCCCCATGCAGCTCGTCACCGTCACGCGGACGTCGCGCTCGCGGCCGGCGTCCTTGAGCGAGCGGCGCAGCGACTCAACCAGGCCCATGCTGCCGCGAGCGGCGCAGTCGATGTTGCCGCACACCAATACGTGCTTGCTCATCGGCCGATGCGCATGGACGTGCGGCGCCGCCTGGGCGTGCGTAAACGAATGTCGCAGACTCCAGAGCAACGCGCGCAAACCGCCCAAGCTTTCCGCGCGGCCGGGCAGTGCGGCCCGATACTGGCAATTATCGCACGGCAGCGGCGCTTGCCCGTTGCGCGCTTCGGCGAGACGCTCATCGAGCACGGCGAGCAGCGACTCGTGGACGCCCAAGTGCGGCGCGAGCGTCGTCTTGATCCAGGGGTATCGCGCTAGGAAGTCCGCCACTTGGTTTTGCAGTTGAGACAGCAGCCGCCCGCCGAACAACAAGTAGGGCAGGACCAGCAGCCGCTCGGGCCTGGCGCGGGCCACGAACTCGAGCGTCTCCTCGAACTTGGGCCGGGTAATCCCGATAAAGGCCGGCACGACCCAAGCGAAAGAGCGCGCCTCCGCGACCATCCGCGCGAACTTGCAGAAATCGCCGTTTGCGTCGGGATCGCTCGATCCGCGACCGACCACGATCGCGGCCGTCCGCGACGCTTCATCCGGCGCCGAGGATGCCGATTCCTCAGCTCGCTCCAGCGCCAAGCCGACAAGCGCGGCGTGAACGCCGAGCGCTCGCGCAGCGCGAAAGCTCACCGTTGGCCGTTGGCGGCGCGCGGCGGCTAGCGCCAGCGGAAGGTCGTTCTTCACATGCCCTGCGGCGAACAGGAACAGCGGCAAGAGGATCGCCTCGTCGCAGTCCGCCGGAATCTCCGCGAGCGCGTCGCTGAGCGACGGTTGAGCCAATTCGACATAGCCGTAGCGCACCTCGAGGTCGGGCCGGCGCGCTTGATAGCGCGCCACGAGTTGCTCGAACTCCTGGTTGGCAGACGCTTCGCGGCTGCCATGTCCGACGATCAAGACCACGGGGCGCTTCGGCATCGGTTCAGATCGCCCACTTTCGCAACACCGCGGCGATGAGCCGCCAACCGACCCAAACGCCCAGTGCGAATTGGCCCGCGTAAATCGGTAAAAACGCCGGCTCGACGTGATGTGCCAACAGCGTCATCATACCTTGCTCCCTTCAGCTTTGAAGCGTTGCATCAACCCCGCGACCGCGCCTACCAGCACGCCCAGCACGAAGAGCATCAGCATCTGGTAGACCTCCTCTTCGGGCACGATCTCGTGCATCAAGTCCATTGCGGTTCTCCTTCTGAAAGTCGGCTGCGGCCCGCACGAAACGCCGTGCGAACCAGGGACAGCCGTGAAAATGAATGTGTACGTACGACGCATGAATCTGCCCCGCGGCGTACCCCTCGGGCCGCTCGTCGCCGGTGCGCCGGCGTCTGGCAATCACCGCGGGGGCCACTCCTTCGCCCTCCCAGCGCGAATAATGGAACTCGTGCCCGCGCACGCTTTCGCCCGGCTTGAGCAAGAACGACCCGCGCCCCTCCGCCTCGCAATAACCGAAGTGTTGCAGTCGTTCGGTCATCGACACGTTTCCGGGAACGACTCCAATCATACTCAGAAACATCAATCCGCCGCACTCCGCGTAGATCGGCATGCCCGCTAGCGCGCGGGCCAGCGGACTGGCGCGCAGTTGTTCTTCGAACAGCTCCGGAAAGCCGCCGCCGAAATAGACCCCGCCCACGCCTTCAGGCAGGCGCCGCTCGGCCAGCGGGCTGAAAAACGCCAATTCGGCGCCGCACTCGCGCAGCAAGTCGAGATTGTCCTCGTAGTAAAAGCAAAAGGCATCATCGCGGGCCACGGCGATTCTGGCAATCGTGGGGCGCCGGGGCCGGTCAGGCGGCGGCGCCAGCGGCGGCGCCGAGCGAGCCAGCTTGAACATCGCATCGAGATCGACGGTCTTTTCCAACTGGGCGACGAGTAGATCGGCCAGGGCGCCGACGTGGCCCGCCTCTTGCGCCGGCACTAAGCCGAGATGCCGTGCCGGCAAACGGAGTCGATCGTCGCACGGCAGATAACCGAGCACCCGCGCCCGGCAGCGCTTTTCGATCGCCTGGCGCAACAGTTCATAGTGCCCTGCACTGGAAATGCGGTTGAGGACGACGCCGGCCACCTGCACGCCGCGCTCGAGCGTTTCGAAGCCGCGCACGACCGCCGCCGCCGAGCCGGCCATTCCATGTCCATCGACGATCAACACCACGGGGGCTTTGAGGAGCCGGGCCAGCTCCGACGTGCTGCCAGGGCCGTCGAAAAGCCCCATGACTCCTTCGATGATCGAGAGGTCGGCCTGACGCGAGGCAAGCCGCTTCACCGTCGCCTTGGAAAGCATCCACAGATCGAGGTTTCTCGACGGTACGCCCGTCACTGCCGCGTGCCAGGTCGGGTCAATGTAATCGGGGCCGGCTTTGTAAGGCTGCACGCGCAGGCCGCGCCGCGCGAAGGCCGCCATCAGGCCCAGCGCCATCGTCGTCTTTCCGGCGCCGCTGTGCGTTCCGGCGATTACCAGGCGCGCCATACGAGCATCCTTAGGCTAAGGCCCAGCAACAAAGTCAACGCCGCCACGCAATACATCAGCCGCACCGCCGCCGCAATGTGGTTCCTGCTCAGCGGATTCACCGACTCGCCCAAGTAAGGCCTGACCGTGGCGACCCCTTGATAATAATTGACGCCGCCGAGCCGCACGCCGAGCGCTCCGGCGACCGCGGCTTCGGGAATGCCGGCATTGGGGCTTGGGCTTTTGCGGCCATCGCGCCAAGCGACGCGCCAACATCCGGCAGCGTCATAACCGCACGCCAGCGACGCTAAGGGGTAAAGCAGTCGCGCCACTCGCGCAGGAACCAGATTAGCGACATCGTCGAGCCGCGCCGAGGCCCAGCCGAAGCGGAGATAGCGATCGTCGCGATGACCGACCATGGAATCCAGGGTGTTGATCGCCTTATAGGCCATCGCGGCCGGGGCGCCGCCCGCCAATGCAAATAGCAGCGGCGCCACGACTCCATCGACGCTGCTTTCGGCCACGGTCTCGACGGCGCCGCGGATCACTTCGGGTTCGTCGAGCGAATCGGTATCCCGGCCGACGATCATCGACAACGCTCGTCGGGCCGTAGACAGGTCGCCGTCTTCGAGCGACCGATAGACCCGTCCGCTTTCGACGTCGAGATCGCGCGCGGCGAGCGTCGTATAGAGCAGCACCGTTTGCACGGCGATTCCCGCGCGCCAATCCCAGCCGGCGGCCGCGGCCGTCAGCGCGACGCAAACGGCCCAAACTCCGCTCACGATCAAAGCCGTGAACAGAAAGCCGGCCAAGTAGGTCCGTCCTAACCAGTACGCCAAGAACTTCTCCAACATCGTCGCCACGTAGCCGATCAACCGCACCGGGTGCGGCAGCCAGCGCGGATCGCCCAGCGCCAAGTCGAGCGCGAAGGCGGCCGGCAGGGAATATTCCAACTTAATTCCAGAGGATTCGATACAAATGTTCCACATCAATCGCTTTTCTCACGGCCGCCGCCAGCGCGTCGAAACGGTCTTCGCGATCCTGTTGAAGAACAGGGACAGGCGCCTCGCGTTCGCCTTGCGCCTCGAGTCGATCACTCGACGGCTCGGAGCGAACTTCTTTCTTCGATCGGCCGCTAAGTCGCTTCAGCCACCAGCGCCGGAAAAGGTCGTTGTCGAACAGCCCGTGAAGATACGTGCCCCATACCAGGCCGTCGGGCGACGCGGCGCCGTCGTACCCCTCGGCGGCGATGCCATGCCGCTGGCGGATGCGAAATAGAGGCTGCGGCCCGGGATTTCCCTGCGTGCAACCCATGTGAATCTCGTAGCCTTCCACCGTGGCGCCGCTCTCGACGTGAATGCCTGTTACGCGCGCCGTCTCCTTGACGGCCTGAAACACCGTGCTGCAATCGAGAAATCCAAGCCCCTCGGTTAACTCCTGCGGCGACTCGACGCAGTCCGGATCGAGAATCGTGCGCCCGAGCATCTGAAAGCCGCCGCAGATTCCTACGATCTCCACGCCGGCCTGACGCGCTCGTCGCAGCCACGGCTCGAAACCGGCGCTGCGCAGTTGGTGCAAATCGGCGATCGTGCTTTTCGTACCTGGCAGAATAATGGCGTCGGGCAAGTCGGCTGGCGGTTGGCTCACGTAACTCGCTGCGTCGCCTAACGCGTCGAAATCGGTGAAGTTGGCGATCCGCGGGTGACGGATGATGTCGATGCGGAGGCCGCTCTTGGTCGCCTGCCGGTCGACGCGGTCGGCCGGGATCGTGTCTTCTTCCGCAATCCGCAATCCCCGAAGATACGGAACGACGCCGAGCACCGGCCGCTTCAGCCGTTGCTGGAGATAATCCAAGCCGGGCGCGAGAATGTCGAGATCGCCGCGAAACTTATTGATCACCAGCCCGCACACGCGGCGGCGCTCGTCCTCCTCGAGCAGCTCCCAAGTGCCCACCAATTGAGCGAACACGCCGCCCTTGTCGATGTCGCCGACCAACACGACCTGAGCGTCGGCCAACGCCGCGGTGCGCATGTTGACGAGGTCGTATTGCTTGAGGTTGATTTCCGCGGGACTGCCCGCCCCCTCGATCACGACGACGTCGTACTGGGCCAGCAACGATTCGAGCGCTTGTCGCACCTGCGGCAACAAAGACATTTTGTGGCTCTGGTATTGTTTCGCCGTCATCGTTCCCGTGGCATGGCCCATGACCACGACTTGCGAACCGACGTCGGTACACGGCTTGAGCAAGATCGGGTTCATGGCCGTCGTCGGCTCGATGCCGCAGGCGGCGGCCTGCTCGGCCTGCGCGCGGCCGATTTCGCCGCCGCCGATGCATACGGCGGCGTTGTTCGACATGTTCTGCGCTTTGAACGGCGCGACTCGGTATCCGTCTTGCCGCAGAATGCGACACAGCGCAGCGGCCAGCACGCTCTTGCCGACGTGAGAGCCTGTGCCTTGGACCATGATCGCCTTACCGCGCGGCATCGAGCGCCTCCAGCAAGCGTTGGTTCTCGCTTCGCTTTCGCACGGCGACGCGCAGGTAACGATCGGGCGCCAAACCCGTGAAATCGCAACATTGCCGCACGACGATGCCCCGCTCGTGCAATCGCCGGGCGATGGCGTTCGCCTGCGGCAAGCCGAAAAAGACGAAGTTCGCCGCCGCGGGAAAGACTTTGGCGCCGGCCAGCGACTGCAAGCCTTTCGTCAGATCTTCGCGACATTCGCGCACGAACCGCCGCGTGAACTCCAGGTAGGCCGTCTCGCGGAGCAGCGCTTCGCCCGCGAGTTGGGCCAGGCGGCCGACCGACCAGGCGGCCTGCCGCTCTCGCAATCGTTCGACGTCGCCGACGATGTAACCGAGCCGCAATCCCGGGCATGCGAAAATCTTGGTGAACGATCGCACGACCAGCGTGCGCGGCCGGCCAATCGCCGTTTGTGGTCGATCGACAAAATCCAGGAACGTCTCGTCGACCAGCAGCGTCGCTTCGAGCTTGGGCAACGTTGATACGACGCCCGTGGGATTCGCGGGATTGCCGAGCACGACCAAATCGTCGGGATGAACGTCGAGCCGCGAGAAATCCCACTCGAAGCCGTCCTCTTCGCGGGCCGCGATCGTCCTAACTTCGTGTCCCCAGACGCGAGCTGCGTCTTCGTATTCGGTAAAGGCCGGAACCAGAACCACCACGCGTCGCGGCTTGAACGAAGCCATCGCCAGTTCGATCGCCTCGCATGCGCCGTTCGTGACCAGCACGGATTCAGGGGCGACTCGATGATGCTGCGCCAGCGCGTGCTGCAACGTTTGCGACTGCGGTTCGGGATATCTGGTCAAGTGATCGTTGCTCGCCAGCAAACCGAGCGCGTCGGGCGGCCCCAGCGGATTCAGGTTCACGCTGAAGTCCAAGAGTCCCGGGCCGGCGGCTCCGCCATGCGATCGTCTCATGCGCCGACCGTCCTTCCCGCCACGCCTGCGTCTTCGAACGTCGCCATCTCGCCCGTCGTTCGACAGGCCGCCTCCAGCAGATGAAACGCGAGCGCGGCGCCGGTCCCTTCTCCGAGCCGCAATTCCAGATCGAGTAGTGGCCGCAGGTTCAACTCGGCGAGCGCAACGGAGTGCCCTCTTTCAGCCGAACGGTGGGCTGCGATCAAGTATGCTTGGACCTGCGGACAAAGCCGTACTGCCACTAACGCTGCGGCCGTAGAGATAAATCCATCCAAGACGATCGGCACGCGCGCGGCCGCCGCGGCGAGCATCGCCCCCGCCAGCGCGCCGATCTCGAAGCCGCCGACGGTGCAAAGCAGCGACAATCCGTCGCCGCGGTCGGGCTGGCGCCGCGCGAGCGCCTGCTCGACGACCGCGATTTTCTTGGCCAGCACCGCGTCGTCGATACCCGTGCCGCGACCCACGACCTCTGCCGGCGGGCGTCCCGTCACCGCCGCCACGATGGCCGCGGCGCTGGTGCTGTTGCCGATCCCCATTTCGCCCATGCCTGCCGCCTGGCAGGGACGGAATGCGGCGCGGCCCGCCTCAAGGCATTGAAGCGCTTGCTCGCGGGTCATCGCCGGCTCGCGGAGGAAATTGCGAGTGCCCAGGGCGATTTTGTTGGAGATCAGTTGCGGGTGCGGCGGAATTTCCGCCGCAATGCCGACGTCAACCACGACCAACGAGGCGCCGGCTTGTCGCGCCAACGCGTTGATCGCAGCCCCGCCGTTGAGAAAATTAGCCGCCATTTGCGCCGTTACGGCCATTGGATACGCGCTGACCCCCTCGGCGGCGATGCCATGATCGGCGGCAAACAGGTAAATCGTCTTTTCGTTTACCGCGGGAGGTACGCGCCCGGTGATCCCAGCCAGGCGTACGGCCAGCTCTTCCAAGCGACCGAGGCTTCCCGGCGGCTTGGTTAGCGCGTCGAGTCGCCGCCGCGCGGCGGTCATCGCAACGGCATCGAGCGGCGCCACGCGGGCAGATAGTTCAGCCAGCATGCTTCACCTTCAGCGGTATCCCGGAAACGACCAATTCCACTTCGTCGGCCAGCGAAGCGGCGAGTTGATTGCAGCGGCCCGCCAACTCGCGGAAACGCCGGCCCAGCGGATGTTCGGGAACAAGGCCGCAACCGACCTCGTTGGTGACCACCGCGACCGGATAGCTGGCGCGGCGCGCGGCTTGGCAAAGATCGCCGACTTCTCGATAAATTTCGGCGTCGGGCGCGTGTTCGACGAGCAACTGGGAAACCAAGAGCGTCAAGCAATCGACGACGGCGCCATCGAAGCCGTCGCGAAACGCCTCGCCGAGGCCGCGCGTGGCCTCAACGGTTTGCCAGGTCGCCGGTCGCTGGGCTTGATGCGCTGCGACCTTCGCCCGCATCTCGTCGTCGCGCGGCACGCAGGTGGCGACGAACAGGATCTTGGGGCCCCAGGCCGAAGCGAGGCGCAGCGAGCGCAAGCTTTTGCCGCTGGCCGCCCCGCCGGTAATCAACGTCATCCTCATGGTCAACTCGGTCAGTTCGACCCATGAGGGACGGCACCCAAGTTTTCTTGGTCCCCCAACCCGGCGCAGCACCGGGGCCAGCCGATTCCCTCGCCCGTGGAATCTTCAGGCTCGCCTGGCGTCGGCAGGTCTTCTGGCTCCGGACTTTCCACGCAGCCTTCCCACGCTAAAGCAGTGGCTGCGCTTAAACATGCGTCCGTTACAGCGGCGGGACCGCCCCCGGTTTGCACGGGGTTCCCTGTTAGGCCCTCATTCGGGCGCCGACGTTGCAGTCAATTTATCCTGCGAAGCCGGCATGTCAATCTGTAAGGACCAATCGCGTGCGATAGTCCAGAACTACTTGCCCCTGCAAAGCACTCGTTGAACATTGACCGTGGAATTCGGGGGGAAGACAATGAAGCCGGAACCGGTTTCGGTTCGTTGCCGCCTAGGGGCCGTCATACGGGTCGCCGCCCATGGCCCTCTGGTCTCTTTTTAACGCGCCAACGCCGCGGAGGCGGACGAGAAGGGATCGACTGCAGCGCATGGGCCTTTTGGATGAGAGGATTCATCGTGTTTCAGTTTCTTGCCATGTCGCCGGCCGGTTGTCGCCGGCCATTCCGGCGTCGCCTACGACGCCAAATAACGACACTGGCATGTTGTGTCGCCGCCGCGGTCGTTTCGCAACTCATGCCTACGGAACTGCTTGCCGCCGAACAGGCTCAACGCCCCAACGTCATTCTCATCATGACCGACGACCAAGGCTCGTTCGACGCGGGGTGTTATGGAGCGAGGGACCTGGCGACGCCGGGGATTGATGCGTTGGCGCGGCGGGGAGTGCGGTTTACTCAGTTCTATTCGGCGGCCCCGGTCTGCTCGCCGTCGCGCGCCGGGTTGTTGACCGGGCGGTATCCCTTGCGGGCCGGGCTGCCCAACAACGCCGGGTCGCAACGGGGCGGGCAGGGCATGCCCAGCGAGCAAGTGACGATCGCCGAAATGCTCAAGGCCGCCGGGTACGCGACGGCCCATATCGGCAAGTGGCATCTCGGCTACACGCCTGAGATGATGCCCAACGGCCAGGGCTTCGACCACTCGTTCGGCCACATGGGAGGCTGCATCGACAACTATTCGCACTTCTTTTACTGGAGCGGGCCGAACGTACACGACCTGCACCGCAACGGCCGCGAAGTGCAGTATCCCGGCCGGTTTTTCGGCGAGTTGATGGTGGAAGAGGCGGCCCGCTTCATCGAGCAGCATCGGGACCGGCCGTTCTTCATCTACTTCGCCGTCAACATGCCGCATTATCCCTATCAGGGCGATCCGAAGTGGCTGGAGCATTACAAAGACCTGCCCTACCCGCGGAACCTGTACGCCGCGTTCGTCTCGACGCTCGACGAGCGGGTGGTGGGGGCGTTGCTCAAGAAAGTGGACGACTTCGGCCTGCGCGAGAAGACGCTGGTCATTTACCAGTCGGACAACGGACATTCGACCGAAGAACGGGCCCACTTCGGCGGCGGCAACCCGGGGCCGTACCGCGGCGCCAAGTTCAGCCTCTTCGAGGGAGGCATGCGGTTGCCGGCGGTCATTTCGTGGCCCGGCCATTTGCCGGAAGGGGAGGTCCGCGATCAGCTCGTACATTCCTGCGACTGGATGCCGACGATCGCCGAGTTGACCGGGGCCAAGCTGCTCAATGAGGACATCGACGGTCTAAGCATCGTGCCGGTGGTCCGCTCCGCCACGGCCCCGTCCCCGCATCAAGTGCTGCATTGGCACGTGGGCGCCGGCCGCAACGCTCAATGGGCCGCGCGCGAGGGGGACTGGAAGCTGATCGGCAACGCCCGCGACACGTCTGGCGGGCCGTTGAGCGACGAGGATAAGAAGCTATTCCTCTCGAATCTGGCGACCGACGTCTCGGAGACGCGCAACCTGGCGAAAGAGCGCCCCGACGTCGTCGCGCGGTTGAAGAAGCTGCACGACGACTGGTTCGCTGCGCAACAGCCGCCGTCGGAGGACCGGCCATCACGGGACAAGCAGGGGAATGAACAGTGAGAAGCGACGGCCCGGAAGGCAGCCGCAGACCTCGACGACGACCGGGGCTATAGTAGATTCGCCACAAATGGCAGGAGACCGACCTTGGAATCGAAGCCTGAACCGGCGTCGGATCAGCCGAACGCAAAAGCCCGCTGGGAGAATCGCTACGAGACCGGCGACACGCCCTGGGACACGGGCCGGCCGTCGGCAGAACTGGCCGCCGTCCTTGATCGTGGCGCGATTCAACCGTGCCGCGCGATCGAATTGGGCTGCGGCACGGGAACGAATGCGGTCTACCTGGCGCAGCGAGGCTTCGCCGTCACGGCCGTGGATCTCTCGGCTGCGGCCATCGAGCGGGCAAGGCGACGCGCCTTCAACGCAGCCGTCGCGGTCGACTTCCTCGTTGACGACGTCTGCGACCTTCGCGCCGCGCTGGCGCCGTTCGACTTCGTGTTCGACCGCGGTTGCTACCATTGCGCCCGCCGCGAGAATTTGCCCGGCTTCCTAAAAACGCTCGAGCGGGTGACCAAGCCCGGGGCCAAATACCTCCTTTTGGCCGGCAATGCGAATGAACCAACCGAGGCGCCGGGACCGCCCCGGGTACACGAACACGAAATCCGCGCCGAGCTTGGGGGGCTGTTCAGCGTGGATTCGATTCGGCCGTTCCGCTTCGAAGATCCCGGCGGGGCTGAAGGACCGCTCGGTTGGTCCTGTTTGCTGACGCGGCGGGGATAGCGGCTCGTCGGCAGCGGACCGTCTCGCCGTCTCTTTTCGCATTACCACTTGCGGCAGTAGATCGCGGCCTGCCCGTCGGCGATTCACTGGCCCGGTTGCTCGGCCGGCGGCGACGATGGAAGCGGGCGCCCGCCGGCCGCCGATAGTTCATCGGCAGCTTTGCCGGATGGAATTACGGAGCATGGCAGGGAGACGTTCGATCGCTTTTCGAGGGGAGTTAGCCGCATTGAAGGACGGTGGCTAGGCTGCCTCGGTGTGTCGGACCGACGCGCGCTACGTTGTGGCCGCCTTGGGAAACAACTTGCTTCGACCCGTGCACAGCAAAAGAGCTGGAACACGGGCCGGCGGGTTGAGTATCTCTCTCGTTCCGCGGGCGATCCCAAGAGTCCGCAGCGGATGCCTTCAAATTCGGAAATCCAACGATCGTATCGTTGACACATGTAGTCGGAACGACTATTGTTTATTCCACTTCAGGGTCGGATCGCCGATCGCTTCTTTTTCATCGTGAGGTCATTGAATGGAATCCGGCGAACAGAAAGATCTATCCAAGGCCGAATGGAAGGTCATGAGAATTGTGTGGGAATTGCAGAAGGCGATGGCTCGTGAGGTCTACACGATTGCGGGCGAACAGTATTCGTGGGCTCCCGCTACTGTCAAAACCATTCTCAGGCGACTGACGGACAAGGGATATGTCTCGGCCACGCCCGTCGGAAACGGATTCGTCTACCGACCGATCCGCAGTGCCGGTGCAATGTTGAAGTCGGCCGCTGACACATTGCTGACAAACGCAATCGAAGGGACGACCGGTCCGCTACTGGTCCACATGGTCGAACAGACGCCATTGAGCGAAGACGACCTGGATTCATTGCAGAAATTGATCGACGCCAAAAAACAGTCGTTGCAACGACGAAGCAACAAATCGAAATTGAAAGGTCCTCAAGGGAGACCGCGACCGTGATCTACAGACTAATCGAACTGACGAATTCGATGGGCGATCGATGGTTCACGTGGGTTCTCGCGAGCCTGTTGGATACATCAGCTTTGTTGATCCTGATCAGCGTGCTATGGCTCTTGATTCGACGACGAGTCGCGCCCCAGGTGGGTTACTGTCTTTTTCTGCTCGTGCCTTTGAAGTTGCTGTTGCCGTTGAGTATCACCGCCCCCACAGCGATTTCGAGATGGACTCCTTCGGTCGCTGTATCCACGTGGCTCGAGGGAAGTCGGAATCGTCGCGACGTCGAAAGGCAGCCTCAGGTGCAACGGCAGGAGACCTTGAGCACGACGAATGAATCGGATGACTCCGAGGTCGATTCAGCATCACAAACAACGGTATTACCGCCATCAGCAAGAACATCAGCGACGGCCCGCATAATTCCGGACGAATTGAATCAACCGCGCGGCTCGCAAAATGCGCATTCCGCAGCACCGAACGCCACCGCTGGGACGCCGATTCATTCGAAAGTGCCATCCCTCAACGTCTCGGCGACCGCCATGCTCGTTTGGCTTCTCGGAGTCGCATTTTTATCGGGAAGACTGGCCTTGATACAACTTCGATTTAGAATGCGGATCAAGCAGCTCGAGCCGGTCGATGAATCGCGTCTGAGGCTGGACCTTCGCGAATTATGCCGACGCATACGGATGACTCGGGCGGTCCGCGTGATCTTGAGTGACGAAATCTCGGCGCCTGCCGTCTGGGGAATCTTTCAACCGACGATCATTCTGCCGCGAACGATCGCATCGACGCTCTCATCGCAACAATTGCAATGGGTTTTGCTGCATGAGTTGGCTCATATTCGTCGTGTCGATCTGGTGGTCGTTGCGTGTCAGCGACTTGCTGCCGTGCTGCATTTCTTCAATCCGGCCGTGTGGATCGCGAATCAGATGATACATCGGCTGCGCGAATACGCCTGTGATGATCTGGCCGTGGCGTTGAGCGACACTTCCGCTGTCGATACGGGGGAGGCGTTTTTGCTGATCCTGCGACAGGCGAATCGAAATGCTCACCACCTGAACGGGGCGCTGGGAGTCTTCGGACTGGATTCGAGAGCCTCTTGTTTCGCACGAGTGCGACGATTGATGGATACCGAACGGTCGATCCGCATCGGACTCGATCGCCGGTCCCTGTGCGGACTGATTCTACTGGCGGCGATTTCGTTGCCTCACATTCACGCCGCTCAAGACTTGAACCAACCAGATCCAAGTCAAAAATCCAGAGCCCCAGCCGAGACGCGCGCGGGTGACAACAACAATTTACGACAATCCGATAAGCTGAATCCTGGTCGCGACACGGTCCTCGCCAAGAACGCCGGAACATTCGAATTGACCGTAGTCGGACCAGAGGGTAAACGGATTCCTGAAGCCACCGTCGAACTGCGGATCGATCCCAGCCCGACGGCCGAACAGATACTCGTGGGCAAATTCGTCAGAAAGGGCGATTATGGAGCGTTTGTGACTGCGGATTTCGAGGGACGAGTCGTCGTCAAGTGGCCGCAAAGTCCCGGGAAAAGCCTCGTCGTGAGAATCCTGGTTTCCGGCCATCAACCGTATTGGGCGAGTTGGTCATCCGAAAACGAATCTGCACCCGTTCCGGCGAAATCGACTGTCACATTGGCAGCAGGACCGACGGCGGAAGGCTTGGCAATGCAAAAGAACGTTTTCGTTCGCGAGGGAAGAGGCATTTTTTTCGTCGCTGCGAGCAATGTGGTTCGGAAAGACATCGGAATCGACGGCGCTGCTGCGATCACGGTTCAAAGCATCGCGGAGCAATACTGCGAAGCGGTGTCCGCCGGGCGCACCGGCCAGTTGAAGGTGTTACGCGAGCTCGCCGATCTGAGTCCAGAGGACAAGAAAAAAAGATCTCGTGAGTATTTTGAGAAGCAAAAGGCTGAAACGAAGTCGATCAACGAGAAATTCAATGAGCAGTTGAAGGCGGCCCTCACGGCTGGACAACTCGAACGATTACAGCAGATCGCCCGGCAAGTTTATGGCAGCGTGGCCTGGCAGCACGACACGGAATTGGCCAAGGCGCTGGACCTGCAGGAAGACCAGATCAAAAAGGTCGCCACTATTAATCAGGAATACGAGCTAAAGGAGTTCGAGCTGCTCCGCTCAGGAGCTGTGTTTGCCCAGTATCAGGAGCTCGTCAAGGAACGCGACAGCAAGGCCAAGGAACTTCTGACGCCAGAGCAACAGATGAAACTTACAACGCTCGAAGGCAAACCCATCGACCTTGCGCTCTTGACGTCGCAAATTCCGCCGCAACAGTTCGGGTGGTTTGGCGGCAGTATTGTTATTTTTACTGTGGCAAACGGGGCAGTCCAGAAAGATTTGGGATTGAACGAGGATGCTGCGACCAGAGTTAAACAGTTCCAGGCCAATTTCAGGACCGCCTGGTTTGAGGCAGGCAGAGGTTTTAGGGGGCGACGTGTCAGAGTGTCTCAAGACGACCAGCGATACTTTGAGGACGTGGACCTCCCGCCCTGGGACTTTGGCGAGTGGAAGGCCGTGACGGCGAAATTCCTGCCGCAGCTCAAAGAGGCGCTGACCGCCGATCAATACACCCGTTTGCAGCAGATCGACTGGCAGACCAAGGGAACGGCGGCCTACTGGGATCCCGAAGTGATCCAGGCTCTCGCCATTACGAAAGAACAGCAGAACAAGATCGCCTCCGTTACGAACGAATACGTCGCCAAAAGGCAAGAGCTCTTTGCTCAAGGCGGCGGCGACATTGATCTGCGCCACAAAAAGATGAGCGAATTGATCAAGGAGCACGACGCTAAGATTAATGCCTCACTCACGAAGGCTCAACTTGATACGTTTGCGATGATGAAAGGCAAAGAGTTCGACGTGGACCAGCTTCGGATCGCGGATCTCGTCTCTCGGCCGGCTCGCGGGCCCGGCCGTGCAGGACCAGGTGGTGCAGGGCCCGGCCGTGCAGGACCGGGCGGTGCAGGACCCGGTCGTGCTGGGGCAGGTCAACTCATCTTCATCGGAAACGGCGGCATGTTTTCAGCCGTGAAGAATGAGGCGGTTCAGAAGGAACTGGGATTGAGCCGGGATGCCGCGATTAAGGCACTTGCGATCACGGACCAGTTCAACAAAACCTGGCGAGACGCCGGTGGCGGATTTCGGATTCGACTTGTCCGGTTGGCCAACGGCAGCGGGCGCAACTTCCAAGAGGCGGCGATGCCCCCCTGGGGGATTCTTCCGTTCCCGGGCCAAACGGAAGAGTCGCGCACGCAGGAGATCGCGAAATTGATGGAATCGTGGAAAGCCACGAATGCGAAATTCCAGGCACAACTCAAAGATGCCCTGACAGCGGATCAATTCGCCCGCTTGCAGCAGATCAACTGGCAGGCGATGGGAACGGCCGCCTATTATGCGGACGCCGAAGTGATCGACGCGCTCGCCATTACGGAAGAGCAGCAGGTAAAAATCACATCCATTACGAACGAGTATCTTGCCAAGAGGCAGGAGTTGTTTAGGTCAGGCGGTGATGGCGACGGTGGTGATCTGCGCGAGAAAATGAGCAAATTGACTGCGGAGCAGGATCGTAAGATCAATGCATCACTGACAAAGGATCAACTCGAAAAGTTTGCGATGATGAAAGGCAAAGAGTTCGACGTGGATCAGCTTCGTGATGCGGAACTTCGCCGTCACGGGCGCGGAAACGGTGGTATTGGCGAAGACGGACGTCCAAAGTGACACCCTTTTTGAAATTGGACGCCGTCCCGGCCGACCGTTTAACGGCTGCGAACGTGCGTCGGTCACATCGACCGAACGCACGTTGCGGCTTGCACTGGCGAACGGCTTTGTCCGGCAGGGCGCCCGCGGCAGCAAGACCCGACGCCGGCGGATCGAACGCGACCGCGATGAGTCGTGAGGCCCTCCTGGCGTCCTTTCTGCCCGGCGACGCAAACCGCTCGCGGAGAGCCGCTGACTGCGCTTCATGCGAGCCGGATTGAGGGCGACTTGGCCAACAGTGGCTTGTCGGCTTGTCATGCGCCCGGCTATCCTGAGCCGGACGCGACCTGAGCCGCGCAGCGAAAGCCCGCGGCCAGGAAATTGCCGCAATTCGCCGCAACCGCTTCGAGACAGCTAGCAAGATTCAGGAGTTCAGCCATGTCGATCGGCAACAACGCCAAGCGCTGGGAACGCCTCGAGGCATTGGGCATCAAGCGCGAATCGGTGAAGCGGGACATCCCGACGCCTGACGGCGAGCCTAAAATGTCGGCGGTGCTGCTCAAACTGGCCGAGCCGCTGATCCAACGCCCCGGCACAACTGCACGACAAGCAGAGTCGATCATCGCTCTGACGGTGGTCGCCTGGAACAAGAGCCTTTTGCCTCCCGGCAGCCAGCCGGAGCTTGAAAAGGAAATCGTCGACGCCTTCGTGCCCCAAGACGGTTATGCCGAGGACGTCGGCACGGTCGTCGAAGTCATGGAACTGATCGCCGAGCGGCGAGCGCGGCTCTTCCCGGACATTCGCAAGTTCGTCGTAGACTACGAGCTGAGCTTCCCGCCCGGTACTCTCACGCTGAACGTCACTTCGGCACCGGTCCCGAATCCGCTGGACGCTGGCGGAGACGCTGTAGATAGCCATCGCTGAACCCGTCTCCGTCCCACAGGTCATCGCGGGTCCAAACCGAATCGCTCGGCTGCCGTTTTTACGGTTCCAGCAGTTCCCGATCCGGCCGAGCCAGGAACTCCAGCAGGTCGGCCATGTCCCGCACGTCGAGCTTCTGCTCGAAGCCCTCGGGCATCAGCGACTGGCCGCTCGCGCGCAGCTCGTCGATTCGGCTGCGGGGGACGGTTTCTTGCACGTCTTCGGCGCGGCGCAGCGTCACGGCTTCGGCGCTTTCGGAGGCCAAGAGCCCGACAAGAACTTGCCCGTCGTTCGTCACCAGCGTGTAGGCCACGTAATCGGCTGAAATCCGCCGGTTGGGGTCGAGCACGTCTTCCAAGAGCGTCGGCTTGGGCCGCCCGCCAATGCCCGATAGATCGGCGCCGACGCGGCGCCCCAGCCCCTGCACGTTGTGGCACGCGAGGCAGTGCTGGCGAAACAGGCCCGCGCCGCGCCGCCGATCGCCGGCCTGCTCGAGCGCCGGCTGGTATTGGGCCAGCACCGCCCGCCGATCGGCAGGGGCCGCGGCACGCAGCGCCTGCTCCGCCCGTTCGCGCAGAGACCCGTCGCCGAGCGAGGCGAGGGCTTGGAGCAGGCTGGCATCGAGTTCGATCGCCAGCACGTCGCCTCGTTCGATTGCTTCGACCGCCGCGCTGGCCGCTTCTGGACGTCGCAGCGCCGCGGCAGCCACCGCTCTCCGCGTCGCGGCTGTATACATGTTCCACCCGGCGAACATTCGACGGGCCGTTTCGGCGTCGGCCACGGCGCCCAGTGCAGTGCCAGCCGCCGACTGCACTTCTTGCGGATGATTTGCCTCGAGCAATGCGAGCAACAGCGGCGCCGCCACTGCCAGCTCGTCCAGACGGACGATCGTAATTGCGTCGATTCGCTGAAAGACCGCCATTTGTCCATCTGCCGCCACACGACGTGCGACGTCGATGACGCTGCGGAGCGTTTCGGCGGCAGAGGACTTGTTTTCCTTGCCGTCGAACAACCATTGCCGCAAGGAGCGATTGTTCGCCTGTGCGACTTGATCCAGCCCCGCCACGATCGCCAGATGCCCAGGCCCGATTTGGGAAGGCCGGAACGACCCCAGGAAAGAAAACGCATCGATGACATCGGCCTCGCCGCGCAGCAATGCGGCCGCCTGCTTGAGAAAAGCGGCCTGCTCAGGCGTGGGCGCCTGCAACCAGCTCGCGTCTTCCGAGGCGAGCTGCTTAAGAAAGGGCCAGGCCGAACGCTCGTCGAGGGCGGCTGACACGGCCAGCAGCAGCCACGGGGCGGCGTCGGGCTGGCGTGCCAAGCTCCGCCACAAGGCCGACTTCTCGTCAACGGCCAACGCGTCGAGCGAACACGCCAGCCGGAACCGCACGGCTAGACTCGGATCGTCGACCAGACCGCGCATCGCTGCGATCAGCTCCTTCGACGGCGAGCTTAGTCGAGCGGCAAGCTGCAACGCTTGTTCCCGGACTTCCGGAACAGCGTTGCCCAGCGCCGACAACAGCGTCGCCTCATCGAGCCCATCGAGCGCCTCAAGGGTCCACAACGCGTGGGCCCGTGGCAGCGGCTGCTGCTTATGCACTGTTTCGCGCAACAAGGGGATGGCAGCCGGATCGCAGCGTTCGACAAGCAGCCGTTGGGCCGTGTCGCGGCGCCAGCCGTTTACATGAGCCAACTCGGCGACGAGATCGGCGATGCCAGCCTCGCTCAAATGAGGCGCCTTCGGCTGCCCGCCGGCTTGGTTCCGCCGACGAATTCGCCAAATTCGCCCATGGCCTGCTCCTTCGCGCCAGTCGACGCCGCCGCGCAGCGAAGGCGAAACGAACTGCGGATGCTCGACCCAGCGGCGGTAAAAGTCGACAACGTACAGCGCCCCATCCGGGCCGGTGGCCGTGTTGACGGGATGAAACCAGGCGTCGCTCGACGCCAGGAATTCGCGATTCTCTTCGCCGCGGCGCGACACGAACGACGGTCCGTCGTCCGCCAGCACGCGCCGATGAACGAGGTTCGTCAGCGACTCGCCGACGAACGCATTGCCGCGATATTCCTCGCCCAGGGCGTCGCCGCGGTAAATGGAAAGGCCGCACAGCGCGTTGTAGTAGTCGGTCGCCTCGCGGTTGAACGTCTGTGGCCGCGGGCTGAGCGGAAACACGCGTCCCCGATCGGCCGGGTCGGCAATGTCGCGCACGGCTTGCGGGATCAGCCGCGGGTGCGAGTCCAGCGTCGCCGGATCGAGCAGCGCATGCCGAATCGGAATCGTGTTCCATGACAGAAAGCGGCGCCCCCAGTCGTCGTGCGTCTGACCGAACTGGCTTTGCCCCGGGATGGCTTCGAAGCGCTCTGTGTTCGGCGAAAACCGGAAATCGCGAGTGCGAATCGAAACGGCCTCGTCGGCGCCCGGGCGGCGGATGTCCCCATTACTGCGGCCGTTGGCGCCGTAAATCCAGTTGTCGAGGCCCCACGCGAGTCCGTTGGCGCGAAGCTGCTGGTTCCCCTCGCCAAACCCTGTCCAGACGACGCGCCGCTCGTCGGCGCGACCGTCGCCATCCGTGTCTTTGAGATACCACAAGTCGGGCGCCGCGGTCGCGAACACGCCGCCCCGCCAGCAGAGCACGCTGTTGGGAAACTTCCTGACTCTATCGGATTGCAGGTGTGTGGTTTCTTAAGCCCATCAGTGAGGTTGACGCCATGAGGTTGTGGAGCCAATGCTCATGGTAGCGTTTGCCGTTGAGTCGATGAGCCGGACTGT